>Ga0065711_1026473_pt1 | contig 69150 bp, 32 predicted proteins | sample Hoacrofraction12_FD_59098 | JGI IMG/M metagenome (GOLD analysis project Ga0065711, IMG submission 59098) | Hoatzin crop microbial communities from Cojedes, Venezuela - Epithelial fraction 12 v2 (version 2) | ecosystem: Host-associated > Birds > Digestive system > Esophagus > Crop | place... | reverse complement strand
CCGGCGGGCTCGGGTGGTGGGAGCGAGTCCGGCAGCGGCGGGACGGGGAGCCGGCGCGGTGTCCCGAGGCTGGTGTCGCGTCGGGCTGGGTGTCAGGGCTGCTCCCGGGAGACGCAGACCTTCGCCTGGCGATTTTCCGGGTGAGCTCGGTGAATGAAGTCTGCAGGTGGTGTTGAACCGGGTTGGTTTGTAATCCCAGAGATGATCTGATGAATACTGGTGTGTCTAGAGGAAAAGAAAAAGTGAGGGACGGTGGAAAAAAACCTGGGAAACTGTTAAGCTCACAGAGGCCTTGGAACAGCAGTAGATGGCAAACTAGAAATGAGTTTGCAATATGATGTGGCTGCAATAAGAGCCTGTATTTGGGCAGCGTAGGCACGTGGATCAGTACTTTGCGGAGGACTTAGGGACTATACCCTTGCTATACGGTGCTTGTGTGATATGGTTGTGTTTGGAATATGTTCAGATCTGCACTACATTTTACCAAAACGCCACTGAAAATCTGACAGGAGTTCAGAAGGGCTAATAAAGACTCTTGGTGCTGAAAGACGATACTGACTTATTCTAAGTAAAATATACAGAGCCGAGCTAATGAAGAAGACGTACCATAAATGCTTGAGGACTGCCATACAAAGGAAGAACATAATTATGCATCATAATTCTTCAAGCTGATCCATTTCTGCAGTGCTCTGGGTGGGCACTGACAACCCAGCATCTTGCTACTGAGTGAATGGATTACTGGGGTTTAATGAATATGTTCTGCTGTTTGGATCATTCAGTACATAAATAGGATGACAGAGAAGCAGAATTTAGATTTACAGAAAGAACTTCCTTCTGGCGAACAAAGAAAATCTGAAAGTCTTTTGTGGTGTTAAAAACTTACTAGAAAGACAAGTCAGCCAAGGAGATGTGTTGCGAAGGTGATTATGTCATTCGGAGGTGGATGGTCTGCAGTGGATACTCTTCATTTCTAACTTATTGGACCTAGATTTTAAACCTAAAGCATTGATTATTTAGTGAGTTTACTAAGATTTATGATTACTGAGTTTGTGGGTCTACTTGCAAGTAAGGATTGCACATTGAGGCCCCAGCTGCTTTCACTCTGCATTTTTACTGACTTCATTAGTTTTTCGTAAGTTAGCTAAAAGAACATTTTCTTCCTTTCGCTAATAATAGGCAAAAGTTGTCAATAATAATAACTTGTATTATAACAAAGGTCTTAACATATCTTTTCAGATTTTTGTACTGTAGCTTTTCTACTGTTGTGTTATAAGAGATTGATACACTTTCTGTCATGAAACTAGTGGCCTGAAAAGGGCTCTTCATATATTGTATGTGGAGGAAAACAAAAGCAGTTTCTGTTCTGAGAAAGGGGTTCCAGAATTAAGCTGTCTTTCACCACTTTTGGTATTTGAAATTTGGATTTGGTTTATCTTGTGTTGCTTTTTTTTTTCTTCTTCTTATAGTTTGCTATCATTTCTATTATTGACTAGTGTTATAAAGATAGCTGTCAATAACCTTACTGGCAAGATTAACCATGAAGAAGAAATTAGAGGAGGTCTGAGTATAAAGCCTGATTTCTGAAAACAAGCTTCTCTTCTCACAGTTGTCACCATCATTGTTCTTTCAACAGTTATGTCAATATATATCAATATTTAGAAGTCTTAAAGACAGGAATTGTAGGACTGTTGGTTTCCATGGTCAGATCTTGAAACTACAGGTGACAGTTCAGTGCAGAACCAAGGTTTAGGAGCTCAGGTACAGCACATACGTACTCATAGCGCATAAGGAACAAAGCCTGTGTTTCCCAGAGCTTTGATAGTTGGATACGTTTTCTTCTGGATTGAAGCTGGCAACACATTGGAAAAGGCAAATCGTCTGAGCCACTGCAAACCTGTCCAGTGTAGCAAGGCAGCAGCCTCGTGAGTGAACCTGACACATATCCCAGCCTGCTCCTCAGCTCTATGGGATTGCTTGCTTCTGCCAGGCTCTTCAAATTGGCTTCTGAAGATGGACAAAGTACGCAGACTGCTGCTTTAGTGGTTTTTCATTATTCACTAAGGATTCCTCCTGGGAATCACTGGTCTATGCCGATTCATTCAAGTAGCACTGCGCTGCAGTAAGAAAAGACCTAAACTGGTAAATCATCGCTCTTGGGGATCACTGTGCCAGGCTTCATCATGTGGTGCAGCCTTGCTCAACATTTGTTTTTTAGGGGAAAGGATCACTTGTGCTACCTACAAGTGTGTTTGAAAGTACAGTTGAGAGGCTGATTCTGCCAGAAATGTGCCCATTATGCAAGTGGTTTTCAAAGTAAACCTAAGCAGGCATATGTTTGCTTCTCGGCTGAAGGGTGTTGACATCCCTTGTACTTTGGGTCAGTGTTGATGGAGCCCCTGTTTATGAATCTGGCATAATGATCTTGGTGCAGCTGTCTACTCCCCCCTGCTTGCTGGCACTGTTATTGTGAAGCAGCAGGACACTGCAGTAAGAATTCTGTCCCATTATTATTTGTATTACAGTAGTGACTGGAAGTCCCATTGTGCTGAACAATGTGTAGAGAGACATTAAGTGATTATTCCTGTCCCAGCAAGGGCAACAAACATGAAGGGATCAGGATATGAGCATACATTTTGCATAGTGTGGGTATAGACACAATCTTAGGTGTTAAGTCATGGGCGAGTTTGCTGACCATTCGCTGACCCAGCTGACCGTTCGCTCTCCCGCTACATGTGTTTTTACAAGATTCTGTTAAAACTCTCCGTTTCTCTTTATGATAGTTGTAACTCCCTATCTGTGCAATAAACACATGCAGCCAGATTAGGGAACACTATTGCAAGATCTAGGGGGGAGGTAAGTGTTAGCTGTAGGGAATAATTCTTGATATTAGAAAACAGAAACAATGGCAATAGAGAGTCTGTGAGAAGGGCTGACAATATCTCTGCATAAGCGTGGAAGAATGAAAAATAATAGTGACATTCTTAATTAAAGTTACATTTAAAACTGTTTTTAATAAATTGTGCATACTGAATGGAGGCAGTTTTTGGCTTGGCAGTGCAACCTAACAATGAGCAACCTTTTGAATTTTGTTATCAGTGCTGACATTCCAGAATGCTGCAGTATTAGAGGCGTTTGCTGGAGGTGCAGAAGGTGGCCATGAAGGTCCTAAAATTTCAGAATTTCTATAGGTTTGTCTTGTTTTGCACAAGTGTTTTGCATTTAAAATTATGTAAAGCAGGTGTTAAGGAAGTAGTTTAGATATGCCTTACATGTGGATAGTAAAATAGTATGATATTGTATGGTTTATTACTTTTCCAGCTAGATTTGATATCAAGAAGTAGCATTCTTTTTCTTCATAGTTAATTGAGCAATAGGTTGATTATCAGAGTTAGTTCAGTTTGTATAGGAGTGGTTGTTACCAGCGAACACAAGGTGAAAGGAATAATCGGCCAATTTTAGCTTGGGCTTTGTATTTTACCAATATAAAAGTATGGAACTGCCTTTCAGCTGATACTGGCGACTTCCTTTGTTTAGTAGAGGTGCTGGGAGGCAGCTTCATAGGCACAATTGTTTTGAAAGGCTTGTGGACCTGCTTGTTGGTACTGGTAAGTGATGAAACATAGTCCAGCAATGCTGTAAGGCAGACAAGCTGTTGCTGAGAGTATTGATTGGATTCTTTATCTCCTTTTCTGGAAAAATACTGCAAATGCACTTGCTGATTTCTTTTCAGAGGATGCCTAGGGAAAAGTTGAGAATGAGTTGGAAGACAGAAAGCAATGTTATCCCACCTCATACTATTTTATCAGCGTGGTGCTGTTCCATAGAGGACCTGTATTTGCTTTCTAGGGAATTTACTTTGTAGAATTCTTCAATGTACAGGGTAATAATTAAGACAAAAATTAAATGCATTATTTCTTAGCAAGTAATCAGTCCTCACTGGATTACAATTCAAATCTAAATTAAATTAATACTGAAGCTTGTTGAAAAGTCTGTAGGAAAAACTAAATTTTTTTTCGTTATGGAAATTGGTAATAGCCTTACATGTATTCAATTTGTTTTAACGACTTCTGGTTTTATATTGCTGAACTTTTTAATGATCCTTTATCTGTTTCTCTAGTGGTATGTCTGCAACACAGAACAGTTGTCTGAATCCCTTCAGCCTATTTTTGTCCAGAGTTACCTTGACCAAGGAACACAGATCTTCTTAAACAACAGCATTGAGAAATCAGGCTGGCTGTTTATCCAGCTCTATCACTCTTTTGTGTCCTCAATTTTTAGCCTCTTTATGTCTAGAACATCTATCAATGGGTAAGTAAAAAGTCAATCTTAGGTAAACTAAATACAGTTTGGATTTAGTGTACAGCCCTACCCCTTGATCTGTCAGCTTTTCTTAAATTTATAGTTTTCCCTTTGCCAGTCTAACAGATCTGAAATGCCCTACTGTCCTCTTCACGCCCATCCCTCTTAACTGAGGAACACCGTTTCCAGTATGGGGGGACAGAGGAGGTAATTGCGATTAATAAGAGACAGCCAGGGGATTCTAATTGTATTTTATAGCCATTACTTTATTAATTTCCTTCCGAATAAGAGTGTTCTCTTTGTATTAGACAATGTACCTCTCTTCCCTCTGCTTTCTTCCTCACCCCTTGCCCTTTACTTTCCCTACTGTCATATCTGTATCAGTTACTGTTGGGATTGTCCTTGTTGAAGGTGGCTGTATCCAGTCAGTTCTGTATTGCATCTAAAACTCTTTCTACTAAAGAGTGTGTGCACACCCACTGCAAACCTAGGCAGATTTCTAAACAGCGCAGAGGTTGGCTGAGTGTTGTGTCTTGTAACACTAATATGGAACAGAATTCTGTCCTTTCTCTTATTCTGTAAAACTTAATTTCACCTCAATTTGTGTGTAAGCTGTACTTGAACAGGTAACTCCTGATGTAGCATATTTGACTGATGAAACATCAGAAAGGCAGGAAAAGAGAAGTTTATAAAACAGTACTCCCCTAGTCTTACTGCATCAGTCTCTTCTGTGGCGGCAGGGGACTTTAGCTGTTCGTGGGTGCTTTAGTATTTTTTTAAAAAAAAGTTGGTGCCTTTTTTTGCTCACATCACCTCATTCACACATATGTTTAACAGCTTATCAGTTTTGACCTTATAAAGAATGTATTTTGTTACATTTACCCAATTTCTCCACCATCCCCACCTGTGCACCTACTACATACTTCTGCACAGTCTGATACAAGGATAGTAGCTGTCTACTAAGGCTAGAAAAATATCTTTTTCCCTATTTTCTAACCAGGTGACTTTATGAGCTTCCCTGTGGTGGTCTTAGTTACTTGTAGCTTTATATAAAGGTTCCTTTGGTCTCCTCTTCCTTTCTCTTCCATTTTTTTCAAAGGCTCTCCAGTGCTTTGAATAACACCTCATAGTGCTGTTAGGAATAATAACTGTGAGCCAATTATGCAGTGTGGACTGACACAAGTGGCTGAAAGGGAGTTCTGTTTGAATTGGCTGTTTTCTTTTTATTTTCATACATTTAATATCCTGCTTTAGTTTCTTCTATGTGACTTTGTATACTGTATCTTTTTTGTTTGTTTGTTTCTTTGGTTTTTAGTGCAATCAGTCTTTCCTAGGCTGCCTCCTTTTCACATTTTTTTTATTCTTTGATTCTTTTCATCTTTGTTTACCTTGTCTTCCACTTGAATATAAAAGATTTCTGTTCATTGTCTAGAAGTTTAACCTGCTATCCACCATTAGTTTAAAGAATAATATTTATCTACCTTCAGTCTATTGCTGACCAGTTCTTTTTCCTCTGCTTGTTCTCCTAACTCTTTCATCTTCTGAATTCTGCTATGACAGCTGAAGTCTGTCACTATGTAGTCTTCAAACAGTTACGGGTGGGTATGTCATTGACTTGATCCATAAGGAATCCAACTGTCACCTCTACCCAATTCCTTAATGAGTTGCCTATTTTCTATCCACAGCTCTTCATATTGAATGCAGGATCTGCAGATAGCAGGAAAAGCCATTGTAACATACAATTAAAAAAATTTCTTTTGCCACTCCAGCAGTGTTACCCACATCCTTTCTTTAAATCTGTTCCCTGGCTTCCCTCCTAGTTCGACATCCTATTCCTCATTCATTGTGCATACTTCTATGTCTGCTGCCATTTTATCTGCTATTTCTTTTTTTTTTTTAAGGTAGGTGGCAGAGATTCATATCTGCAAATATGCCAAATAAGGTTCAGCCTTTATCGTTGCCTCTCTTTCTCTCCCCCCCTCCTTTTTCTTTTTTTAATGTGATCATTTTCTTGAGCTGCATCCCGTGAACTCTTCCTTACCTAATCAAATTCCTCCTGAAGTCTTAACCACTGTAACTGCATGTGGCTATGTGTTTGATCTCTGACAAGTGCAAGGCAAGTTGAACCAGATTTAAAATTTATCCAAGCGGGGCCCTTTCTACTATTATGTGTGTCTGGTTGCTGCCAAAGCACATTCTAGGTTACTTCATTGTCCTTCCTGTTAAAATTTGTACAAAATTGGTCATTTCTCATTTTTACATTTCAGGCTGCTGGGAAGGGGCTCAATGTTTGTGTTTTCCCCAGAACAATTTCAAAGACTGCTTAAAATAAATCCAGAATGGAAATCCCACAGACTTCTCGATTTAGGGGCTGGGGATGGAGAAGTCACTAAAGTCATGAGTCCTCACTTTGAAGAAATCTATGCCACTGAATTGTCTGAAACTATGATATGGCAGCTTCAGAAGAAAAAATACAGGTATTGTACTGTATACTTCCTACATCCTTTGTATCAGATATTACGGCAAAGTAATCTATTTGTAATATTTATTAAATGTTCAGTATTTTCAGTCAATTCCTCTATTGTTTTATTGTTGTGGAAAAGGTTGCTCTGTACAGAAGCAGCAGAACAACCACATCTGATGTTCCCTGTCAGCAGTGCTTTTGTTGGGTGGATGTTCCCTGTTACCAGTTTAGCGAAAATAGGCAACAACCTTTTTGAAGTCTCGTTCTTCATAGTTTGCATAAATTGCTTTAATCAAGGGAGCCAGGAAGATGAAATTCAGCTGAACAGTCTAACTGAACAGTCCAAAATTGCAAGAGGAAAACACAGGTACTGCAGAGAAAGCAAACTGAATCCTGGTAATAGGGGTACCTCAATAATCTGTGTCTATGGAATCCCACAGTATGGACAACTGTCTGAAGATTCTTTTTATTCTTGCTATGCTTAGCTCCTGCTGTTAAGATTGAGTAAAATTTAGTAACAAAAACCTCAGCGCTTTCAGAACTTTGTTCATGCACTTGCCACAGCTCCTGGAGGTTCTTGCAGGCAGCAGATCCAGTCTTGTTGAAGAACGGTTAGTATTTCAGGCCAAAGAATGAAGGAACTGTGGATTTCTTTTCTTCACCTGTCTTTGAGTGGAAACATAACAACTGCTTTGGAATTTGGGTTTGCACAGTGGTAAATCAGAGTGGATAAAACGCGGCAAGCCATTAATTGTGTTTCAGCTTTGTTGTTCCTTGAGAAATATTTTCAGTTTTATTCTAGGACAACACTTTTTTTTTTTTTTTCATACCTGGGGGTTTGGTTTTTGTCTCCTTTGTTGCCTGATGATAATAAGGCAATAGAAAGGTTTGTATGGCTGGATATGTAGCCATGCCCATTGTTGATTTAGTTTTGTTTTCCGAAAGACCAGAAGGATCATGTCTGTCTTCTCATTGCCTGGGTGGCTGACCTTACCTGCACTCTCTACACATCTGTAGGGAATTCTTGTCTTCAGTGGTTCTCTCTGAACTCAGCTTGTGTTTGTTTAACAGACTGTATCTCTCTTTCCTTTTGTAGGGTGCTTGGTATAAATGAATGGCAAAACACAGGATTTCAGTATGATGTTATCAGCTGTTTAAATTTGCTGGATCGCTGTGATCAACCACTGACTGTGTTAAAAGATATTAGAAGTGTACTGGAGCCAACTAGAGGCAGAGTCATTCTAGCATTAGTTCTGCCATTTCATCCATATGTGGAAAATGGTAAGTACACAGATTAATAGCTATTTAGGCAGGTAAAGAAAACGTTTGTAGGTTATAGTATCCCAAATTAAATGTTTAATAAATAATTGGCATGTTTGTATTTGATTTTTACAAATAACTCGTACAGTGCATATTCAGAAGTATGAAATCATCAGTAAGTAGGCCACGTGTTGTAAGCTGTTTTCTTAATTCCCCAACACACATTGCTGGCACCAACAAAAAGCTCAAATATTGAAGTCACATATCCTGTTCTGCAGGTTGCCACATCTGAGCTGTGTTGGAGCAACATGGGAAAACTGATCTCTCATTAGGGCCCTCTGCTGCTGTCATATAGGTAACCCCAGTTGTCTCTGGCGACCATTGAGCAAAACCATTAGAACTGTCTGTAAAGCTGAATAGAGCAATTCACGTCAAACTCTTTCAAGTGTTCCAGATGAACTGCACCTAAAAATTCATAGGGAGGTAATGTTTGTTTTCCAACATGAGCTCTCAAAGTAAAATAGAGACCCCTTCTAAGACAAAATATCAACCACTATTTATATTGTATTTGTAAGTGGAATAAAAAGGTAAAATTCAGTGCCAAAACTCCATTGTTTCCCCTAGGTGCATTTTAAAGAAATAGGTGAGAGATTTTCAAATGAATCTGTCCTTATGACTAAACTGCGAAAGAGACTAGAAACCTTTTTTCACGTGCCTGTGATTGTGGATTCAGGTTGAGACACCCTAGAGGTGATCTGAATTCCAGAAGGCTGGTGTTCGTCAGTCATTGTTTGGATACTGGCTTTTCTTGAGTGTTAAGGTTTGTCTGTGGAAAGGCATGTATACCCAGAAAATACGGAACTAATAACCTTAGTGTTCTGGCAGTCACAAATGCAGCAGACTGAATCTGTTTTCCTCTTTTTATATGCCAATGGTATTTTGGTGGGAGGAGGGGGAAAAAACATTTTAAGTATAAAAAATAATGCTATTAGAGGAACACTTGCTTGAAATACAGTATATGAGCATACAATTTTGTAACTGTCCTGAAAAGTGGTGTGTCCTAAATGAGGTGGAGGGTTGACTTATGCATCTGTACAGTATCTCAAGCATATTTGGTTATGACTTATTGTTCCTATAATGTGGAAAAATATGGCTTCCTCTTTTAAAAATTCTTCAAAATTCCGAAAAACAGCAGTGTCTTTCTAGTCTTTCATTGACATATTAGAAGCAGAAACTGAGAAATTATTTGGGTGGCTCTTTTGTTTGTGTGTCTTCAAAACTATGTGCCATTGTGTTTTGCAATTGCTCTTGCACCTAGCGTCTACTTTTCTGCATGTTGTTGGGTTATCACGTGACAGACCACATGCAACTTCCTGGCTCAAAAGGAGGTAGATAACTTAAGGAAGAAACTACTCTAACTCCACCTATATCCTTCATCGTTAATCTCCTACAGTATACTGCGAGGCAGATAGAGTGTTAAATTTATAAATCCCAAAGGACCGGAAAGCTGTTCTATGATTGTTGAACTCTGTCATTCCTATTTGTTCAAAGTTGAAATCTGTTGTAAGTTGTCTTGTAAACCAAAGTCATGCTTTTGTTTGTAGTGGTGACTTGTTCCAGATTAGCCGCTTTGCTTAAGGCAGTTTTGTTTCCTTAATATCTTCTGAAACTTAAAAACATATTCAGTTTGTCGGTTTACCACTATCATGGATATTGGCCTATATAAACTTCTTTAGACAATGCGAGTTAGCACACACAAAAGTTACTGTCATTCCACTGAAGCTTTCCCACTTAAGATCTATTTAATTGTAGACTGAAGAAATAGACAATGAACTGCCAGCCTGTCTTAATGATGTACAAATGATTCTAGAATTTCAGTATTTTCACTCAGCAGTTCTACAAGAGGATGAGTTTTAAAAAGTGTTAGATGTGTACATATGCTTTATATTTAACAAAAAAAAAAATCTTGGAACGTGCAAAGAGAAGAACATTTCACAGCTCGAGTAACTTCTTGTATCAGCTAATTAAAAACAGTTTGCATCTGCATAGAGAAACTTTCGAATTTGAGGGGGGGAACAAATGGAGAAGAGATGAGGCAGGTAAGGTTTTTGTTCAGTGTATAGATCAGTTTCTAGAAACGGATAAATTATTTAAATCAAACCAAGATATTTGAGTTATTACACTGTCTGCACAAATAGCATAAAACTTGCTTTAAGAGAACAAAGCAAGGTGGAGGAGGAGGAAAAATACATTTCTGTGCTTACTGTTTCTGGAATTACAGTGACACCTAGAGTCCAAAGTAGCTTAACCATAAATTCTTTCTGGGGCTTTTCAGGGTTTTGTTTTCAACATACAGAACAACAAGTAATGCACAATATGTGCATATCTGAATTTGGAAGGTAACCCAGATGAATCATAAAGTTAGACTAGTGACATAATAACATGTATTATTATAACTTCATATTTTTAATAGGTATCTCATAGGCTCGTATAAAAATCCTTTGTATTTGCTAATATGGACATCATATTTACAAAAAGGCACTATTAGATAATAGAAGACTAGACTGGTTTAAGTTTCTCTAAGATAAAAATGTTAGAGACACCACACTTCAGAAGTAGTAAACACTAACAGTCTGGGATTGTGATATTTTCTTGTTGAATGCATTGATGCCCTTGTGATTGAAGGACAGCGATAAAAAGACAAAGGTGTGTTTTCCAACTTTGTGAAATACTTGGTACTAAATTGAACTGGAAATGCAGGCTGTTCTAGATGGACCTTTGCTTTGTCTTGGTTGTCAGTTCTCATCTCACTGATGTAAGAAGAGCTGTTTCATTTGTTAAACAAAGCCTTGCTTTATTTAAATGATGATAAAAGATGTAGCTGTTCTTTAGTAGGGAGAAAGCCTGATACTGGCAGATCTCTTGTAAAAGTGCTGATTTTGTAGAATGGCTAGTAGTAACTGCTTAAAATAAAACTAGGTACTTTAAAAAAAAAAGTATGCTACCTTGACTAGGTAGTATACTTCTGTGTTCATGCTTGTGTCCATGTTAAACAGTCATGCAAAAGCAAAACTTGGAGCTCCAGGTAATCCTGACTTTGGATGGTAGGACTGGAAATGGGGGTTGTCTGTCTAGCAAGTGAATTTTAATATTTTGCAGGAGCGACCTTCTCACTATGACCACTACTTTCCTTTCCTAAATAAGCTAGGAAGAAGCTCACATCCCAAAAGAGCTTTACCATGGCAGTACATGCATTTATGTTGTCTTGTTTTTCTGCTTGTCTGTCTACAGAATACATAGGTTTTCCTCTGTTTAAGCTGTTGTTAAGACTCAGTAAGTGTTGGTCTGTATATCTGTTACATCAATAACTATCACATTAACATCACTAAAACCAGAATTTCACCTATGAAATGAGTTTATTTTCTGTTGCTGTCAATTATCATACACCTCTCACAAATGCTTAGTTCATGTAAAAGGAATAAATGTAAATTTATGTAAAAAGAAAAAAGACACAGAATTAAATCTAAACTGAAAAAGGAAACTTTTATGAAGCATTAGCAGTTATCTTACGAAAGATGAAGTCTTTTCCCACAGTTCTTATTCTTGCAGAATGAAAAATGGAAGTAATATATAACATAGATGTAATGTACAATGCATTTGGGTTTGGTGATCTGTTTAGAAAATACTCTTGATGAACACTGCCCTGCAAGGCGTTCTCTTTCTAAAGCGAAGGAAGTCTGTGAAGAAGCTTAACTTCTTCATCTGCCCATTTGCTTGCAGGAGAAATCTTGAACAAGTCTGAACTGCTGCACATGCTCATCTGTTCTGATAAACAGTGTCATCTTCCAAATCATCCTAGGGGGAAAATGTAGAAGTATTTTGTTACTGATACGAACTTTTTGTTTTTATAAAGGGAGAATTTCCTTTTTGAGGCAAACTCCAGCCCTTTACTCTTTCAGTAAACTCCTTTCTCCCCACTTAACCAGATGCTTTTGTCCGTGTGGCATCTACAGGATTCAAAACATATTTCTTTTCCTCTTGGCTTTTCCTGCTCCTGAGGGAGCACAAAGGCAGTAAAACATAGCCCTTATGTTCACTGTGTTCATATCTGACGCTCAATCCAAGGACAAGGTCATGTCAGCAGGGACTTGAAGTCTTTAAAGGAGTAATTACAGAGGAAGACAATTGGGACTGTATGGAAATAAACGAAGTAAAAATGTATGGAGGAGAAGTGTTTGACTTTGTTCTATGTTTCTTCTGGTTTCTCTTTGCATTTCTGAAGTGATGCAGTCCATGCTCAGAATAGGGAAGAATTTATACTGTTTCTCAAGAGAAGCAACATTTCTGAAGCAGGATTTTTGAAGCCATTTTCTTTGCTTGCAAATACATGTGCCTTCTAAAGTTGATTTTTTTTTTTTTTTTCTTTTTTTGTAACTTACATGGCATAAGCAAAATTGTTGTCATATGGTCATGTAAGAGTTACTGGCTTAAATTTGAAATGAGGTAATAAGTTGTGTGGCTTTACCCAATGATGCTGAATACTTAGTTTAGGCTCTGTAAGCTGAAGGAGAGGGAAATATCTAAGAATGTTGTAGAACTTTTATAACAGTTTTGTTACGTTTCTGTCACCTGGGCTAAGGGAGCAAGAGGAACTAGAATAAAAATATTTTTCAAAAATGAGCTCTTATTAGCAATATGCGTCTTACCAAACAGTCGAGAACCACTTGTTGAGACCTCTTTTTGACAAAATACAAATTTATGGAAGCTTCAGTTTTAAATTTATATTCATACATTCTATAAGGTATATACTTTACATATATATACACGGTCATTTACAATGCTTTATAATGTCTGTGACTGTTGTGCAGAATACTTTTTTAGACCTTTATCAACTTTAAAAAAGAAAAGTCTATTTCCAGAGGAAATAGAAATGTATACTCTTAAAAACTGTCAGTTCCTCTTTTTCCCCGTAAATTTCAGTACTGGTAGATAGATACTTACAGGCTGTTGGCAATGTTGAGCGTACCTCTGCTTTTGAAGTTCTTGGGCAATTGCTTGAAAAATTTTTCGTCCACTACTGATTTTCTGCAGATTATTTAAAATATTTTAGGTCAGTGCTACAGTTGAAGTTGGGGAAAACATATTTTTCTACCTTTTGTAATTCTTTTTTTCCCTGTACGTGTCTTTGGGAATGTTACTAAATAACACTTTAAGAACATACGGTTTGGCAGCAGAAGGGTTTTAAATTACATTAATATTACATCTCTTAACATATATACCTTCTGTAATTGATATTTAAATGTATGACTTATGATTTTTATTCAAGGACACATGGTGATAGAGGTTATTAATAGACTTGTTTTAAATACATTAGGGCTTACCTGAATGCACCATTTAAACAAACAAAAATCATAATAGCGAAACCTGTTATTTTCAGAAGTTTGAACAAAATTTTCTTAAAAACTAAAGGAAACTATATATTAGAGATGGCCTTTACATAGATTGACTTTATCCTGTATCCTATTAGTTAAAAATCAGTTAATTAACTAATTAGTTAAAATTAGTTACATGTAAAATCATTAACAAGTTTTGTACAAATCTGAAGTGAAGCCTTAACAGCTCTGAATGTCTCTTTAACTGAACCAATTGATCACAGAATTGATGCTCAATATACTTTAAAAACACAGGAAAAAAAAAAGCTCTGAGTGACAGACAAAGCAAACAGTGATAACATACACAGTTCTCTGTTCTTTTGTCTTCATTCTCCCTTTTCTTTAGCAGCTTTGGTTTGAACTGGAGGCAGGGATGATAAAACAAAATGATTAAAACATCAGATGAGAAGCCAACTGCTAAGGTAGCAGAATAGTCAAAAGCATTGCCTTTTTGCAGTGCCAAATGTTTTGTAGATAAAAGTCTTTCATTAGATCAGCTTATACCATCGGAAAAATTAGGTGAGTTTTCAAGCATGTAAGGTCTTTTTGAGCTTCTGATAGTAGATGTTGCAAGTAGTTTTGCTCTGAGTACAGTGGGACCTGCGTGAAGCACTACTGAATTCTCAAAAATAAATCAACGGTATCACAGATACCAGTTTTTCCCCTGAAGAAGGCTTGATTAATTTTCCCCACTGTGCTACTTCACCTAGTTTAAAGAAAAACAAAAATCAAAAAGACTGTCCTGTCTTTATGCTTAGACAGTGATCACTACAGCAAAGACTCATTTTACCATATCATACCACTTAGGACTGTGAAGTCCTCATTCTTATGTCAGTGTCTCATTATTGTGTAAAGATTCCAGTTGCAGCTTTGGGTGTTTGTTTTTAACTGAACACAAATTTTGTTCTAGATTTAAAAGAAAAAAACCCAGTAGTTATGTCATTTTTAACCAGGTGCATTCTAATGTGTTTGCTTCCTATGAGTATAAAACTTCTTCAAAGTCTCTCATATTTTTAAATTTTACCAAGGTCTCTTTTCTGTATATATGAATATAATGTATGTATGTATATATTCTATATGAATAGAATTTCGTTACACAAGTAAAGTCAGTCTGCAGTAACTTTCCTGCAGCTCGCAAGTACTTTGACATTAAATTTATCTTAATTTTACTGGAAACTAATCCAGAGAGTTGATGACTTACGATGGTCATTTCTGGTTTTGCTTTTTAAGTGTGCCTTGATAGATAATCTCCAACTTGCTGATTAATACTTTCAGGATAATTTTAACTTTAGAATACCTTTTCTTTTAGACACTTTACTGAAAAAAGAAAATATGGTTGCTATTGAGAGTACAGGTATACGCCACACAAGAGTTTGCAGATGTGTGCAGCATATGAACTTCAGCCAACCACCTCTTTAAAACTTATTCGTAAAAGTCATGGAACCTAGGAACATCTTTTTATTCTCCTTATGGAGATGTTAAAACTGCTTAGATGTACAAAATGAACAAAATCAGAAAAATCGCTTTGAGCCTACCTTGTAGACTGCAAAGAGAGTGAGTACAGTAGTGCTGTATAAAAACATTAAGGATGAAGCGATGATCATGAGAATGAGTTTTCCACTGTTGTGCTGCTTCTCTGCTCCTTAATTAAAAATGAGTGTTAGAATAAAGGACAGTTCTTCTGATTCACATAATTTTCTGAAGATTCTGCATTTCACCCCCCTTCCTCTGAGGAATTAAAAAACCTTATACCCATCAATATTTTCTGGTTCATTTTCGGTCTAAATTCCTCAGTGAGATCACTTTTCTTTTGTTTGCAAGGAGAATGGAGACTTGTTATATTTGATTATGAACCCTTGCTTTGGGGGTAGACAGAGCATAGAATCCAGTTTTCTGCTCTCGTAAAGGAATGTCTGGATAAAGCTTACAGGCTTTTGTTCAGAAATGCAATTGGATAGAGGAGGGACGGAATATAGGGAAAGTAATAATCCAGCTAGGTTGTTGGGGTTTTTTTCTATTTTAGGCATGTAAAACTGAGATGTAGTTAATGAAGTCTCATCGCTTTCTTAACTAGAAGGCAAATGATACAAAGGTTCAGAACTAAAACTTTTTTCTCAGATTGGCACAGTGAATCCCCAGTTCTGAGACCCTGTACTCTGTTGCACATATTTCCACTAAATGTCAGATTCCCTACTTCTGATTTTTCTGTTGATACTTCCTTGTTGATAGCCATTAAAGTCTTTGTGTAAGAGGATGTAGAGTATTGTTAGATGAGTGCAAAACTTCTTTCTTTTGTAGAATTCTAGAGTCATTTGCATCATATGACAGAATAGTCTAATTAGCAAACGAGGTTAAGATGCTTATTTGTATAATCGTTCCATGGTTTTACAATTAATATAGTCGTGCTCCTAACAATTTTGTTGGTATTTCCATCTTAAATGCCATTCTTGAAAGTGAAATAGAGGAAAGACAATTTATTTCTTTTAAGGTGCTTCATTAAGAGGGAATTATCAACTGACCTGTTTTCATTAGGACTGTTCCATCTCCTGTTTGTTTAGAATGGGGTGAACTTGAATCTGAAAATGCTATTCCACAGATGTAAATAGCATTGTCATCTACAGTCAGGTCATTGATCTGAAGTGAAATGTTATTTTGTGGTAATAAGTGTACTTTGTACTTCTCATGATTTGTGCATCCAGGAGTACACAAATCCTCATGTTTGTTAATTAAAAAGCGAAACCATAGAACTTCAGGTGGGGAGGAGGAGCATCCAGAGGCAGAGAAAACACATGTTAGGAACACAGTGTGCGTGGAGGAGTCAACTTCCTGAAATTTGGGTTGTGTTACTGTGACTTGACAGGCATCCGCAGCACCTGTTGAGAATAAACAACTGGTAATGTGAGGGACAGTTACAAAGCAAGGCAAAATCTAAAAAGAAAATAAGCTATTTCTGGTTCATCTGAGAAAAAGTGGGAGGAAAGGAGGAGAATCAGCCATGTTTCAAACTTGAAATTTATAAGGTTGTTTCCAGCAAAATTTTAGATAATTCTTGCAGCTTGCCCATGCGTTCATTTAACAGTTTTTACCTCTGTGGTAATGTGCTTAGCTTTCTGTTTTTCTGAAAAAGTATAGAGAAGATTTCTACATCTAAAATAATGTGAATGTCTCCTTTGGCCCTGGAGAAGACCAAAAGAATACTTTGTGTAGTTCCCTGCCTCAGATTTAGTCGTGAGTCTTTTGGGGATCGGGGGTGGGGAGGTAATGGGCGGTGAGGGAGTGGGTGTTGTGTGACATAACTCTAGATGCTCAATGGAGTAGTTCTGCAAGGGTTTCTCTCTACCCCACTGATGCTTATCTGAGTCAAGTGAGACAGCCTGATGGTAGGCAGTGGAAATGTCATAAATGTAGAGATATTTATAATTTAGCAATTTCATAACATTGATTAGAATTCATAATAGTTCCTAGACATCCTTCCACTTCATCACATGTATTGACTCTGGGTTTCTAAGGAGAACAATATTGCTTGTTAGTTCTGACATTTAAAAATGTGTGCAGAGAAAACAGGAAGGTTAATCAGAGAAGAGAATTCTAATTAAGGAACTGAAATTTAAGCTTTAATATGACTGTTCTAGGAGATTTTTTTTAAGTCCTTATTGAAATCCGTAACTTAAGTACTGTTTTAGTACATGTGATTTTATTCAAATAAATTACTTAGCTATTTAAACAAGAGAATTGAGATTATTGCCGTGAAAATGAAGGTAGTAGCTTAACAGCATCCTTTTCTACTTCCAACAAATTAGAAGAAAAATAAACTAAAGTCTCTTGGTCTATTGCTGATACACAACTTATAAGCCTGTCCACGGTGGACAGTCAGCATTATCCCTTCATCATTTTTCTCACTGAGTGTTTTATGAACCGAATCCAATCAAATTCAGTGTCTGTGATTTCTACAGGAATAAAATGAAATGATGCTTCTGTGTCAGATCAACATCAGAGCCCTTCCACAGCAGCTACAGCGATCTGAAGACTGTAGTAGTATCAACTGTCGCGTAGTAGTAACAACTGTCGGTGTATTTGCACCCTGTGTGGTGAAAGGCAGTAGCTTGTGCTTCTGCAGTTGATCCCCTGCTCTTTTCCACCTTACTCTAGGGCTCTGGATGGTCTTCAGAGCAGAATTCCATGGCTTCAGTTTGCGTAGATACTGTCTGCTGAACTTTCCAAACAAGCACAGCTGCACTGAAACCATGCTGCTGCTGCTGGAGCATTCTTTGTAAGGAAGTGCAGTAGGCTTTGACCCAGAAATCATACATTACAGGAGCATTTCAGACTTTTGGACAAAAAACATTTGCTAACAGTTGTTTAATCTGACAATTGTATGAAGACCGCAGAAATTAGCTTGATTTCAGCAAAACGTTTTACTGCTCTTATTTCGTAGCTATGTTGCAAATCCTAACCACAACGCTTTCAATCTTGTTTAACTGCTCTTACACGGGAAAATATAAGAAGCTAAAAAAAAAGTCTTACCAGTACCATACAGAATCCAGTCAAATGCCAGCATTAGCACATTTTTTAATTTGTTGAAAGATGCCATTTCTTGTCTCGCTCTGGAAATGATTCTGCTTGAAGGAAGAGGAACTTAGGAAATCTGTGGAGTTGCAGAATGCTCTACATCACAAGGTTTAGAACTTCCTGTTTAGAAGGGTGTTTACTATTGCATTTAGCAAACTGGTTAAAGGTACAGACCAAACCAGAAAACATTTGTTATTTGTGAACAACGTTACTTGGAAAATGAGTGAAGAGTTTTAAATTTTGAACTTCTGAGAGTTGTACCTGTAATCCTTCAGACTGTTTTATTGGATATAACAAATGACAACATATTTTCCAGCATGCCACAAGTGTTTGGCTTTTTAATTTTATGTGACCTGAAGCAGTCTTTACTGCACCAGCTAGTATGTGGCCACTGGAGGAACAAAGATTATGTAGCCACCCATTATAATGTGGTGGTCTACTGATGGAAGCTTCACAGTAAATCATAATTTTCAGCTTATTTGCTCTGTTTACTGTAATCACCTGAAGCCATCTTGGGCCAGACAGTGGGCATAAAGAAAGAATTTTATACTGCTGGAAAAGATCTTCATTAAATAGTCTGTCAGTCCATTTCTGCTGAACACCAGCCTCACTAGTGGAAGTTACTTTTGGCCACTCTTGGAACTGCTAGTTAAAAATGTAACAAAAGATAAGAAGGAGCTGTGTCTGAGCAATAGGCGAAAACTTGAACCGATCTTGCAATGGCTCTACAAAAGGTTTGTCAACCTCCTGTTTGGAGTGGAGTGGAATATAATCTGTGTAATATGCATTCTGTAAGAAAATACAACACACAATAAAGCGTTCTTTATAATTTAAACAAAACTGTTTTGTTTTCTCAGTAGGTGGCAAGTGGGAAAAGCCCTCAGAAGTTTTGGAAATCAAAGGGCACACTTGGGAAGAACAGGTGAATAGCCTGCCAGAAGTTTTCAGTAAAGCTGGTTTTGCCATAGAGGCTTTCACCAGACTACCATACCTATGTGAAGGTGATATGTATAATGACTACTATGTGCTAGATGATGCTGTCTTCGTCCTCAAGCCAGTGTAAGCGTGTATGAAGTAAATCTCCAGAATCTAACCCAAGAAGCAGTCTCTGAAAGAGGGATTTGATTTGTGGTAGGGAGGGAATTTGGGGATTGCCATGCTAAATAATACCATGTAAGAAATGTAAAGGCCAAAATACTAATGTATTTCTTTGTAGTGGGATTAGAGGAAAAAGGTTGTTTTTTAAACAGACTCTTCAGTTGAGAATTTCTTTTTTACCAGCTTTTAAACCAACAATGCATTCTGCAATCCAGCAGTAACAGGAGATATTTTTTTATGCTTACCTGCAACAGGGATCAGATCCAAACAAAAGCAATAGTCCTAATAATGATGAAACTGATACAATGTGAACTGTTGTTAAAGAAACCAAGTGAAATCTGGCAATAAAGTTATCCATGCCGTTCAAGCCTTGTTGAATATAAACTGTTGAAATGGATATTCTTCCATGCTGCGTTACTTTCTCTCTTGCTGTCATTCTTCAAGTTTTTAATCATGCTAATAAACTTTTTTTGAGATGACTTTTTGCATTAACTTTTGTGTTCATTTTTGTAACCATAGCCACGCTTGTCTGCAGCAACTGCTCTTTGTGTTGAGAATCAAGCTCTCAGTAGCAGCACAACCTCGCGTTTATTTAAACAGTATTTAAATATTGTTTAAAGGTGTAACAGTCCACAAAAAATGTATCACTTTTGGTTGGGTTTCCTTCATGTTCCTGTCAAAGCCTCATAAATCTTCATTGCTTTTGCATATGCCATTTTCCAGCTAAAAGGGTCATTGCGGAACTTGCCAAAACTGCACTTTAATAATAAACTTTCTAAGCAAATTGTTCCCAAAAGTTTTCAGCTTAAAAACTTGCATGCAGTTTCTTGCAAATTTTGTGAGTCAAACTGCCTCTGAGGATCAGGCTATAGGGACCTGATTTTGAAGATTTTGCTAGCTTGGGACTTTTCTTCAGGAACACTAAATAAATGCTATTTATTTTAACATGTCTTGTTTTAAAAACTCTCTTTAAAATGAATAATTTCTGGCAGTTGGGATATAACCTTCCTTTAAAACAACAAGCGGCATCATTAGTAGTACAGGACTGGCAGGTGTATGTCTTCCATCGCTTGGGGTGTAAGCGTGACAGAGCAGAGAAGCAACAGCTTGTATGCCAGCTGGTAAGTAAAGTAAGAACTGGCTTAACTTTTTGTTGTGAAGTCTAAAAAAGTTGTGTGTTGTGGCTTTTGGGTTTTTATGCCAGGTAGGATGCTTCAGCTTGTCTTTATGTTTACCTTGGACTTCCTTTGCCTGATGGTTAATGATTTCTCTTGCTAATTTAACAGCCTTTTCTTCTCAGTCATCTTTGTGGAGCAGTAAGTATTCTGTAGTATGAGGTGAGAATTTTGCCTGGTTGATTTTTTTTCAACAGTAATTCAGCCTCAGTATTATTCTTGTTTCAGCATATGCTGTTGAATTTTGGCACAGAGTGCAATCAGATTTGTCTGTTGGAAAAATGAGCCATGTGTGCTCTAGAGTGAATCCATTCTGTTTTGTTTTGTTACCTTCGTTTGTTCTCATCTAGTAGTAGGAAAAGATGTTTCTTAATGCGTAATGAATTTAGCTTCATGTAGCAAATAGGTATTGAAACAAACTTCTTTAAAGGTACTGAAGTGTTTTAATCCCACAGGTTAAAAACCACTCAGACCATGCATTTCACATCTCTCATTTTTCAGTCCTGTCACTTAGGACTTTGGTTTGTAATAGCTTTGAGAGGTTTTGGGACAGAAGGTGCAATAATAGTGGTTTGTTTTCTTATGCTTTCCTATTTTGTTCCCTCTAATCAAGTATTCTTACACTTGAGATGGGGAATTAAACCACTTACTAAAACATGAGCAATAACAGGGAAAAGCTGTGAACAGAGTAAGCTGAAATTCAACAGGATCGAAAACCTGGTTAGTCCTGTTGAATGCCCAGAGTAGCCCCAAGGGACTGTACCTACACCCCTGCTTCTAAAATCAGAGTTCCTTGTGAAGGAAGGAGCGCAGCGTGGCTCACTGTGCCAGGGAAGGGACTTCTTTCCAGACGTGGAGAGTGCAGTTGTGTGCAGTTAATGTCTGCTCACACAGCCTGTGCACAGAAACTCTTGAGTCAAGTAGTTGATCAAATTGCCTGAAATACTTTAAGATGTCATCCAAGGGCACAAGTGTTTATTGCAAGTCCAATGCACAAATTCATTACTCCCAGGCTTGGGGAACCTGCCTCATCCCTCCGCTGTCCCTGTCCTGCTCTGGGTGATGGTGCGCAAGTGGCACCTCAGTGGTCTCACTAATGGGCAGTGTGCGCCCTGGAGAGTGAAGTATCTGCTCTGTCAGGGTGGTCCTGGGTGTGTGGCATCGCAGGAAGAAGATGCTGTGCAAGGGCACGATTTAGTTGGAAACTTTGAACACAATGTTGGAAGAACTTTGTCTCACAGCAACCACAGCCCCCTTTTGCCGGGTGGTCCCAGGTACGGCCGGTTTGTGCTCTGCCCCGAGGAGCCCCAGGCCACCTGCCCCTGCTCGGGTGGGAGGTGAGGGGGGCACCAACCTGGCCCGGCATGTTTCCCCCTCGCGACTCGTTGAGCTCTCCTCGTCTCCGGAGGGGAAGCATCGTCTTCTGCCTGCTGTGGGACTCCAGCACCCTCCGAGCACCCAGCAGAGGAGGCTTCTCGCCTCCCCTCCCCTCGGCTGAGGGCTGGGTGCTGCGGGGCAGACGCTGGGGCTGCGGGGCGGCGCTGGCCCCGTCCCTGCCCTCTCGGGGTCCCTGGCTGGAGCCGCCCAGCTCGTTGCACGGCAGTGCGGGCAAGGAGGCGCACACGGCAGAGGCAGGTAAAGTGCCCGGGGGTCCTGGCTCTCCCCAGGAACCCACCATCTCTTCTCTTCTGCCCTCCCCTTGCTTCCCTCTCTCCCTTTCCAGCCTGAACCCCTCGAGGGTTCCCTCTCTGCATACAGGGCTTTTTTTCAGAGGTGCTGAGAGCCTGGCTGCAAGGGGGAGGACGGGCACTGACGGCGCAAGGGCTTATCAGCAAGACTTGCGATTATGAGGTTAGCTTTCTGGTTATCGAGCTTCAGATAAGGCAGCGGCTGCAGCGGAGTGATAAAATGTCTAGGATTTCTTTATGTGTAAGAGCGGCTGTTCAGGGAGCAAGAGAAGGCGATCTGGGAGCTCCTCATAGCTGGAGAGTCCTGCAAGGGTGCCATCTCGGAGATCGGAGCACAGCGTGTGTTGCCGTGGTGCGAGGAACAATCTGCGGGGAAATGCTGGATGGGATCGGCAGGAGATCCCCACAGGGTGGTTTGGAATTGTTGCTGTGAACTTCTGCAAACAGACTAGTTTCACTGACAGAAGGAACTGTTTAATCCTGCGGCAGACTTTTTCTGCGCCTACGAATTGTCCACTGGAGTTGGTCAGGATAAAAAAATCACTTTCCTTAGCATTGAATTTCCTTATATATTAATTTAGCATGCTTTAATTAAAATACACTCCCTGATCAAAGTGAATGAGTTGGAATAAACGAATCGAGATTGACATTGATAGCAATGATTTAAACTATGCAGAGTAATCAAACCTTACTGCAAAATTAATAGGGCAAAGGCAGAAACAAACACAAGAAAGTTCCTTGTCTAGGAAACCAGATACATCTGAATGAGAGACACGTACTGTGGCGCTCCCGAAAGAATAGCTGAAAAGGGTTTCAGTGTGTGCGTGAACAGGACAGAGGTGACAGCTTCTTAAAGTTTAATGTTTAAATTTTTCATCATCTGTCAGTTTGAGTCACTCCTGTTACAAGACTGAAGTAGTGCATTAGACTGAAGTAATGCTAGAGACCATTGAAAGGCGTTTTCATAAAAGAGTACCTTGCTGATACATGAGATTAAACAATCTGAAAAAGGCATTTGTATTTATCAAATGTTCAGATCTGTAACTCAAGCTGTGACAGAGAACTTTTTTTTTTTAAAAAAAAAAAGAGAATGGATCCAAATTCAGCAACAGAAAGAAATGCAGAAATGAAGTGTGGCTGTGGATAAACCCTTGAAATGAAGGAAAGGGAGAGAAAACCTTAAAAAGTCATCTCGGGGTCAGAGCACATTTGGCCAACAGGGCCCTCCACGTCATTCGTTAAAATCGGAGACTAATCCCAGTGCAAGAAGCTGCAATCTGCAGAGCAGGGCATCATCTAATACCTCAGATTAATTAGTTGTTTTACCTGTGGGTACGGTGACTCTCAGGGCTGGGTGGCGGGTCAGGCCGAGGGGGCAGAGGTAGAAAATCCTCTCTGCAGCAAACTTGGTGAACGGTGGATTAAAGCAGCTGATGGTTGTCAGCGCTGCGGAGGGGACGTGGCTGCAGAAACACCTGTGGGTGTGCGACCTGCTCAGCCTCCGCGTCCTTTCCATCCTGCTGCATTATGGCGATGTGTAGCCTTGTCCTTCCGGAACTAGACCGAAAGCAATGATTTCGTTTCGTATAGGACAACTGTGAGACTGTCAGTCTTTTCTGATGAGAATCAGTGACACCCTGGTGAAAAGCTCCAGGTATCCCATCATTGCCCTTCCAGCTAATTTATCTTTCAGTGATCTTTATGCCGTGCAGCACAGGGCAGCAGCGATAGCAACAGAAACACATATTTCTGTAGAAACAATGTCCTAGTGATGGTGAAACAGTTATTGTGCACTTCTCATGAGTACGAAGAGCAGAGCTTTGATTTGTCTAAATGAAGTGGCATAGTCTTGAACTCCGTCTCCCAAATGTGTCGCTTTCCCTCTGCTTCAGACGGGCATGAGGACATTTTCCCCCTGGGAAACGGAGCGGAGCACTCCTCCACTCCGGCCAGGCCCTCCCACCGGTGGAGTTCAGAGGGTCCCAGACCTGGTCTGCAGGAATCGTGCAGGCGACTTAATGAGCTAGAAAAAGCATAGGGTTTGTTTGGAGCTTTTTAGTATTTCCTTTTTCACTCCCTCTATTTCTTTTCTATTTTGTCTGAGTTTAAACGGATTTGTTTGTTTGCTTTAACAAAACTGCATTGAAGTCATGTTTAGTTGGAATGCGGCTTAGTAAATAAATGGTGCTACTAGGAAGAAAATTAAAAGAGCTATTTGGTAAAAGGGAAATAAGTCTGACTGCACATGCACACTTGGTCTTGTATTTGCATAAAATATATGTCTATCCTGGAAAAGATCTAAATTAAAAACATTGGAGCAAGCACTTTGAGATCATTCTGATCTCTATCTGTATGCCATAGCTTAGCCTGTCTCTGATTTATAGCTATGAAAGTTTTTGGTGAATATTGCCTTTTGACTCTGTTCTTTCTGTTTTCCTTTTCACTCCAAGTATCTTCTGATTCTAATAAACACTAGAGGAAATGTCCAGACTTTTGAAGATATGTTTCTTATTGATATCAATGAATCATGCTGAGACTACGCGCAGTCCGAACTCTGAAGGTAAGACCAGAGCTCCTGTATGAGAGGTGTATTTTGTGTGGATGGAAAAAGCTGTGTGTAGTGAAACAGCTGCAGGACTGTTTAGTAACTACGACCCTATTCTCTGCTCTCTTGACTTCATGGAGCTATGCCAACAAAGAATTGAACCAAGATTGCTTATTATTTAATAACCTTTCATTTTCACTGTTTTTCTGTACATATATTTAATCAAAACTGCATTAAATGCTTATAAATAAATTGTACCTGTATATGTAGTTTCGATCGCTGCATACAATACATGTATTTTTGTATAATACAGTTGAATGGTAAAATGTTAAATCAACTTCTAGTAACGCAATAATCTTTTACAGATTTGCCTCCGTTATTACACAAAGCTGTGGTTAGTATTTTTATTTGAAATCTCTACTAACATTTTATATTATAATCTGAAAATAATAATTTATTACATGTATTTACTTTTTTTTCCTTAGGAGGAAGTAATAACTGGGAAATATCTGAATGGTAATGTATGAAATTGTTCCCACTTATGCTTCTAAAAGGAGTTAAACTCAGTATCTCACCGTAACTTTTTGTGTTCCATTTTTCATGTGTAGCCCTCCTTGATATACTTCATTTTCAGAGGTAATGTATTGCTCTCAGCAACTTGATTTTTCGGTATTATCTTGCACTTCTGATATGATCTGTTTCATTTCCACAGAAACTGGAACATGATGGGTAGAATGAGATTGGCACACATGATGACTTTGATGTAGATCTCCTGGGAGGTGTATTTCCTCTTAACAAGGAAAAAGATACTTTTCACTATGAAGCAAAAAACATGCACAGAATGAGTCTGAGAATAAATACCTGCTACAGTTTTCAAAAGCTTTGATAATTAACTTTGTTCATATGTTTCAGAATTGCTTCTTAAGGAAATTGGGTGCAGTTCCAGCTTTCTGTCCATCTCCCTCTTTCAGTCCTGCTCCATCCCCCATCCATCCCACTTCCTCCAGCTGCTGGTGACTTTTGGATTATTTGCTAATTTTGTCTAAATTTGAAAGAGCGGTAGAAGCCTCAAAGGCAATTCCACTCCTATGTATTTTGAGAAAATCAATGGCTCTGTAAAGAAGACACACTGAAATTAATGACTCTGCTGAGGAAAAGGCAGCAGACATTAGTCAGTGTACTTTCTTGCCACAAGCAGACCAGAACAGGCGTAATGGCCTTCCAGGAAGCACACCTATAGCTCCGGACTAGCCACGGCACAGCTTGTCTCATGCCTGGAGCTGGTACTAATGGCAGCGCATTGGAAAATTCAGGTTATTGTGGGTGGTTGTGGAGTTAGATTAAAAACCCCATAACTAATTAATTCAATTTCTCATTGAACCTTGTGTTTTCATTGCATTAAATAGGTTGGCAATTAGTCTTGTCAGGCGAAAAAGCTGAATACTTGTGTCATTATGGTGTTAGTGTTTGCTTTCCTTATTCTTATTTTGTCTTGTAATCTGCTATTTTACATGTTATATTATTTTACTGGCATTTTTGGTCCTGTTTTCTGTTACAGTTCTAATGTCTGGACAGCAGATATGCTTACAAAAGTCATGGCATATTTTCATGCCCAGGAAGTTCTGTTTACCCTTAGCAGTTTACAGGTTTGTGTGATTTAAAATGCATGAAAATTCTTATTTAAAAAGGAATTAAAAAATCAACCTATCTCTGTAAGCAAAACTAGATTGTCAGTAACAGAGATAACAAACACATCTACAGTGTAGCAGATAAGTAGGAAATAGGAATAGGGTTTTTTTGTTGTTTTTTTCCCCCTAAGATTGCAGGAGTATGCAAGGCAGAAATAGTAAGAAATAAGATCTTTTTGTTTTCCTCTGATGGAAAAGCAGAAATTAGGAGTTTTCAGCGACTGTTTCTGAACCGAGTGTCTACACATGCTGTTTCTCCACAAAATGGCAGGTTTCTCCCAGATTTTGACTGTGGCTATAGCTTGCACTGCTTCTTACGGAACAAGAGGCTCCAGAGCATCCCACAAAACAAATCTGCTTTTTAAGGCTCCTCTGAACTCTGTTGCTGTGAATTGAAAAAGTCGTTGTTCTTTATCCCTGGTCATTACAATTAGTTATGAGCTGGTTTAAGTGGATCTGTAGCCCGCGAATCAAAACCTGAACCCTTCCCTCACTCTGAAAAAGACAAGTGTCGAATGTGCGAGCTCTGAGCCTCAGGCATTCCTAAAAGCCCACAGCCGTGCAGCTCCACAGCACTTGAACCTTTTCCCAAGCTCCATTTCACTGTCACAGCCCATCCAAACCTGCAGGAGATTACCACTGCCTCTTCCATAGAAATCATAGAAATCATAGAAATCATAGAAAGTTTTGGGTCAGAAGGGACCCCTAGAGGTCATCTAGTCCAACCCCCCGGCAGCGAGCAGGGACACCGCTAACTTCCCATCTGATTAGATTTAGTCACAGTTTCGGGCTGTAATCCGGCCCGGACACCCTGGACAACAGGGACCTCACTCTCTTAACATTTGTTGGTGGTAGGGTGAGCTAAGCAAAGACAACAAAGAACAGTTTCAACTCAAATGCCAAACCAATTCTGCAATAATTCTGTCAGGAATTAGAAGGGATTTTACTCTCGTCTGGTGCTAATGAGCCTTACAGTGCTTTCTGTTCCAGTGTTACAAATGCCCCTTAGATTTTCAAAACAGGCACGAGATTGTTAGCTGGTAACGCAGTTTGATGTGAGAGAATATTTTTGCCTTACAACCTGGTACAGACTTTTCCTCCCATCTAATTGCACAGTTCCTTCCTTTTTATAAGTAATAATAATACGCACATGGTAGTTGATTTTTTTTGAGCTCTTTCAAAGTTTCATTTTCACAGCTCTGCTGTGTGAAGCAGAGAAGCATTATTACTCATTTTATGAAGTGAGAAACTGAGGCATTTTTGTTAAATGGCTCACTGGCAAGGACTCGCTCATGAAGCCAAGAACAGGATTTAAAAATTTCTGTCTTTCAGAATTACATTTAGATTATTTTTATTTACAGTTTGTGTTGAATATAGTTATTCTAGTCATTGACAACACAGATAATACAGAAGCTAAGCACATATCTCTCCATAAGCAGAGATTTTCAGGGAGTAATTGATGCCCCTAGTACAATAGGATGGGTTTTATGTATATTATGCATATTTTTCTATACTTCAGATGTCCATAAAAAGCTACCTGAAGAACCTTTTATACCAGCCTAGGCAACTACTATCTGAATTCCAGCAGCTTGATCAGCAGCAGTTCCAAACTGCAATGAAGTGTCTTTTCAACAGCAGAAAGGACCGTCTTGTAAGTCACTTTGCACTTGCGAAAAAGAAAAGCTACCGCTGGTCATTTAGATAAATGGGAAAGGGCCAGACTGGGGCTCTCACAATACATGCCGTGCAGTTACTTAGCTGGCTTGGATTAGATTCGAGGCCCTCCTCTCCTTAGGTTGGCCTTCCTTCGTTTAATTCTTCTTGTCTAAAAGCTTGGTGCCAAGTCCAAGTCAATCATCTGGATTTTTGCTGTAATCAGTGGAGAGAAATGCACCTCCAGAGAATGGTTTACCTTCCTCTGCAAGTATCTACAGTAGGTAGGACCGGTTATTCTCAGGAGTATCTGTTTCTCTGCAGTGGCTAGAAAGAGGGCCAAGAGGACTGAAGAAGCTGAAATTGGTTATCTCATTAATTAGTTCTGGGAGTGTGCAAGCCAATCATTAGGCAGTTTGGAGGGGAGGCAGCGTAAGATCATTTGCTTGCCTCTGTGGTGTGTTCCCCGTGTGACCCATCTTAAAAGTCTCGCTCGGAATCAGTGAGTGCCAGCCGGGGAGGGTCGCTCCTGTGGAGGGGATCTCCACTGCAGGGGTGGGATGAGAGCACTGGGCATCTTCCCTGCCGGGAGAAATGGCCTCCAGCGTGGGTGTCGCTGAGGGAGTGGAGATCAATCTGGGAAAAAGGCAAAGCGTTTCCCCAGACGCATGAGAGGACAGCCCAGAACAAACACCATGTAATCCACTGTTCAAACAACGTGGTGCAGCTCCTGCTGCCAAAGCGCACAGGGTAGGTGTGCAGCATGCACTGCGAGTCAGAGCAGTAGAGCACAAGCCCTTTCAATAAACTGTAAATTTCCTCTTCTCAACCTGCATACCCAGTTCTGCCAGGACTGGTAATGTTGCGTGAACAAATCACCAGGCCCAGGACTATCAGCTCTGAACAGGCTGTCCTAGACACATCGACTTGTGAGACGGAGCAACATAACAATCCATCCCCAATCGGGGTGACTTTATTGCCTGGGCTTGGTTCTTTGATGTTGCCACACTGTCTGGAGGGGACGTCTGTAGTAATGGCTGCAAGATATACTGCATGGGAAAAGGTCTATTCTAGAGATGTCTACATATTAAATTATGTATGAAATAATACGCATTCAATTCCGATATCCTTTCATTTTCCAAGTAACTATTACTTTTATGAGAGCACACACTATAACTTCAGTCATTTGGATTATTTTTCATTTTGACTTTGTTGAAAGATTCAAGCTGGTCTCTGGCCAATGCTAGAAAGGAATTATCTGAATTAATGCAACCAGACAGTATTTTGCAGCCATTTTGCATTACAACAGCACCATATTTTTTGTAGAGTGCTTTCTGTCAGGCCTCAAAAGGAACAACATATTGAATGTATTAAAGACGTTCTTTAACCCTTTGTTGCTTGCAGGAAATGGGACATATTATTCTTGATTGGGACAAGACTAGAGAGATGATTTTTCAAAGCCCAGGAGTAAACAGGACCTTGTTCCTTGTAACACTGGATAAATGCTTTCTGGCTCTGAGTGCGTTGGACTGTGTGGATATCCTAAGCCAGATTTTGCGTATGTCAGCAGTGAACTATCTCCAACCTGGTGTCATTGGGAGCCTCCCAAACGTTCTGCAGGAGGATGCTTTCAGAAACTTGTAAGCCATTTATTTTCCAGACACAGTTAATACTGTGTAGTATTTGCTGACTGCAGAGACTTTAAAAAGAGATTACTATGTGGTCTCCATCTATTTTCCAGATATATCTTTCTGCTTATGCGTTGCTGTTTCTAAAAACATTTGTCCATGTGTGTCATTTAAAAAACATAAATAGTTAACTCACTAGTGAACTAACACGCCCTTTTATCACTTAGATCAACAGTATTCAAGGACCTCTATGACAAAACCTCAGCAAATACACAGAGAGCTCTGTATGGCTGGATGAAGCGTATTCTACAAAAATCCTATAACATGAGTGGTATGTTACGTACAAAGTATTTTTTTCTGACTTATCATAAAACAGTCAGCAAAAGGCCTATCCATTGTATTGAGTGGTTTCCCAAATTTAACACAGGTCTGTTTAAGAGTAGCTGTCTTGAATACCTTTGCTCCAGAATACAGTAACGTATTTGTTATTCATGGCAAATAGTTCTCCAAAGATGGTTGCTCTTCATCTCTTCTGCGCAGAGCTATACAAAAAGTCTCTGTGCTTAAGTCATTTCTCTAAGACTTAAATAGGATACAGTTGTCAGGTACTCTGCACAGGTGTGTTGTTCACTTCTGACCTCCTGTTCAGACTAGAACAATAGATCTGTCTCAGAATACATAAGCCAATGCACTGTTTAAAAGCACAAAAGAAATGCAGGATGTTGTGAAAGTTCTACTGCACGTGGCATGGACTCATTCAGAAAAGGGACAAGATAAAAACAAAATTCATGAATTCTTATTTTATGCATTTTGCCACATCTGTTTGCCTTGTTAATGTGTCTTAGACAGACGTGCCACAGCTGGGACAGTGCAGGACAGGCTCCACGTGGGTATTGTGGAGCGGCAGCAGCACAGACATATCAGAGCCAGTGCCTGGGTCTCACTGAACATCCCAGCAGCGCTGGCATGGGAGCATGTTAGACTTTCAGACCTGTACGTTCTTCCTCTTTCCCTGGAGATCAAAGGCAAAACACCCACTTGCTTCACTGGAGCTAAATTTGGCTCCTGGGACTTCTGCCATTTCAAAACACCGGAGTAACCCATAAAGTCATAGAGAGGAAGTTCGTGACGCCGCTGTGAGGTGGTGTTGCTGCCAGTGCCTTACTGGGGAAGCAAAGATGCAGCACTTGCCGGATGATACTGGGCAGTCCTGGGAAAATCCCACAGCATCAGACATCTTGGGCTGTGTCTAAGACATCAGTGAACCCTCAGTTCATAAAAGATCGCCTGGCTCAGGAGGGACTGAGAATTGCCATGCCTCTCTTACCTCCCGGTTGCTGCTTCACACACAAAGCAGCACAGGTACAGTGAATCCACTCCTGAAGGCATGGGGTGTGGACTGATCATCAGCTAGTTCTGGTGTTATGAGCTGGAGAGCCCATCAGCGGGCACAGCTGGACTGCTACCAACAGTCAGGCTGGCAAGCCTAAAGCTCGCTCAAGTGTATCGGCCTACCACGGGTCATAGCACGGAGTGTGGGACAACAGAAGAGTCCTGTAACAGTCTGATTTATTTGCTTTAACTTTGTATGTGGGTAGCACTGGGGCCACCTGGGAAAGGGATCAGCCCTCTTGCAGAAGCAGCGTCTTCCTCACTGAAGCTCAGCAGAAAAGCAATTTGAAAGAAGCCTCTTATTTGTGGTGCTGGCAAGGCCACCTCCCAAGCATTTCTGCTGGTTTTGGTGACAGAGCTGATCATCACAGCTCTGTTGTGCCTGTAGAAATGCGGAGGGCTTTCCCGTCGCACCGCTCCTCCCCACGCTGCCAGGCAGCCCAGCAGCTGGGTCACTGAGCAGGCAGGAGATGACATGTGCCTTCTACGTCTTCAGGGTCAAACCCTTCAAGAAGGTGCCACTCAGCCAATTCTTGCATGTTTCGTATTAAAAGCGCTGAGATATTCAGAGGTGAAGCATGCTGGTAGCCCTTGCAAAACCAGGAGGCTGTAAATTTTGAATTTTGTACCTTATTTTAAAATAACAAAATAGGTTTTGGGGATCACAGCTACCGGGGTTGGTAACTGCAAGTCTGTTCTGCTAAAGGCCACAGTCAACATCCTTAGATTGTGACAGTTTTTTTTAACTCTTCTATCATATCTTTCAACTCTCTTAATATTGCTGGTAATGGGAGGTAATATCACTTCAAAAAACGGAGGCTTGACAGACAGGTCTGATGGGAGCATTGTCTTGTCTCAGCTAAGGAGCTTAGATCTGTGTTTTCAAAAAAATCACTTACTAAATGGAGTTCTTCAGCTTCTGATATTTATAGGCTGTTTTTTCAGATACTGAAAACTCTGCAAAATGCACTGATGATTTTATTTTACCAGAGTTGTGAGTATCGGCACGGCTAAGGAGTGTGTTCAGAGGTATCACACGTTGAGCCATCCAAGGTTCGACGCTGGAGAAAACATTGTCTTTGGGGCTCAAAGTACCCACCTCGTCCATACAGACTTTTTTCTTGGGGTTATTTGGGTCTTGATTTAATTTTCAGTCTTGGGAGAGTGTTACTAAACAAATGACATTTTTCAACTGTTATGCAGTGTTTTGTGTTTTTTGCCAGCCTATTTCTATATAAGTATATGAATAATTTTTCATTTTCTCCATGATTGCTATTGCATATTGCTGAAATGAGTGTTATCATCAACAATAATATAGAAGATGTATAAAGACTTACAAAGTATCATGCCTTCCTGGTGTTCTTAAATAATATATTTGATTAGGAAAACTGAATTTAAGAAGTGCTGCTCCATATTTAATACTATAGGTTTAATTTTTCCTGTCCCATACTTTATCCATTTTCTATTTCAACAACATAAAACATTAATCATTTTCATATGAGAAAATTTGAGACATTTGAATCGCATTTTCACTAAAAAATGTATGGCCTCATAAAAATGTGGTGTTAAAATCTAGCTATTGGAGGGAACCTGACTTTCTCTGCTACAGATTTTTCTGATTTGCAGATTTTTTTTGATTATTTACCAATAACAATATACTGGGTACAATATATTGGAAAAATAATTACTTTCTTACATTGTAGTGAATATTTATTTGTACAAAACAGAGTTCAATGAATCAACTTCTTGGGTCAGTGCAGAAAACCTATGGATTTTGGGAAGATACATGGTCCATCTCCCATTAGAAGAAATTCTGAAAATTAGTCTCGATGAAGTAAGTAACAAAATGTAGTTAAATATCTTGTTGTCAAGTGATGTCAGCTACAAACAATGTAAACACAAATGCAAACTTAACCATGAAAACCAAGTTTATATTTTTTATTTTATATAAATTTATTTATATCTATTACTTAAATATAAAGTGAATCCAAATCCATTGTCAACCAAATGTTGTTCTCTTTTTGGAATCTGAAAGTGCCTATCATTAATATGTAATAATCTATCCGTATCAGACTTCTGTGACTTGTACTGAAAGAGAGGGACCAATGATAGAAGACCCTCAAATTATTTGACACTTTGACAGAGAATCATGCACTCAGCTTTGCTTTCAAAAATACTGGATCTTCCTTTCTCTCTAACATGTATGGAGTCAATTAGAGTGTCAAACATGTTTTATTGGATGCAGTTGTTTCATAATCCTGATGCGTGATTTTGTTTGTACTGGTCAGATAAGACTATTCATTAGCTATGACAATGCAACAAAGCAGTTGGACACAGTGTATGATATCACACCAGCGCTTGCACAAGCTTTCCTGGAAAGAATAAACTCATCAGGATTTGATATGAGAAACACTTCAACTATCTACAGGCAAGACTGGTTTTCTTTTTCTTTTATGGCTATGTATGGAGAGAATGAATAAGTGAAGAGAAAAGAGACGAGCAACTAGTAGCTGATAAAATCGTTGGTGGGACATAGCTTTTTCCTTCCAGCAGAAAAACCTAGGCTGAAATCCAACCCTATTTAGCAACAGTGAAGAATTGCTACTGTATGAATTTTTGGAGGTGCGTCTACTTAGCTATGCTTTGTCTCCTGCTCCACGGTGAGGAGCTGTCGGTAGTATTGGTAGGAGGACTACAGCAGTATCTGGGGGACCCAATCAAAGCTCCACCACGTTGCACAGTACAGCAATGAAATAAATTGGGATAGCAGGACATGAGTTGCCTTGGCTGTTTGATTCACAGAAGATGGAGGTGTTTCGTGGAAGTCATGTTGCAGTTAGGATTGAAGGAGGAAACCTTAGCTCATGCCAGCCAAGACTGCAAGTGGTTTTTAATTGGTGCGAGCATCACCAGAGAGGTCCTGCAGTGAAGAGGTGCAAAGCCCATCCTGCTCGCATCTTTAAGTCCTTCAGGGTACAGATGAGCCATGTTCAAACATGTGTGACCGGTGGGTGTGTGTGTAAGCAGGAGACTGCATTTTCTGGGGCGTCAAATCAGCACTGAACTGACTTTCTGATTTAATAATAAAAACCAAAATAAACTGCTTTTACCCATAAATACGTAGTGAGCATGAGCTACCTGCGAGAGTGCTGCACTCCCCATTTACATTTACAGTGTCGTATAAATGGATGTATTTAGTCCCGAGACACCACTGTCTGAAGTTATTTGTAGTCTCCTTGGGGGATACCTTGGAGTTTTAAACAAATGGAGAATATGCTTTATGGCTTTAGAGCTCCTGTCATTATTGCAGTGTAACTCGCTGAATTCCATGAAGTATTGCCGATTATCAGAGATGTAAGCGAGAGAAGAATTATGCCCACACTCTAAATTTCAATATCAGAAATCTTAAAAATTATTTTACCACTCATGAGAGGTACCACGTTCTCACAGATGAGAGAAATGTCATGCTCCATAATCCTTAATATATTCCATTTTTACAACACACTTATTTTATATTACTCATTTTGACCATACTGATGATTTAAATGCACTTTTACTTTTAAGTAGTAGTATTATTCATTGCTGCTAGTCCCAAAGGAGATGAAGAGCTCTTGGTGGCTATGCAATAATGCATCAGAAGGTAATTATTTGTTATAAAAATGCAGTTATAGATGTTTCTTTGATTTGTATGTTAGTTTGATGATGTCCCATGAATTCAGATTGGCTGCTGAAGCAGTATTTTGTTATATTGCTAAGCAGGTTGTTGTTGAGGGCCTAGAGTAACTAAAAGCTAAGCCGTTCTGTGCTGCAGAATTTTACTGACTTTGTGATAGTGCTGCAGCATTGTCTGCTGTTGCTTTAGTTCATATCTGGACATTATTGCCCAGACTCTGCCTATCCCTGGACCACTGAATTGCTGAAGAACAGAGTCTGTAGCAGGAAAGCTGGGCTTTGTAGGTTCTTGTGCTGTGTAAATTATGAAAGCAAACACTAGTTGTTTACAGTGACAGGGGATTGATTCAGGCTTCCTACAAATGAATTCATTGCCATCACTGTGAAGTTTGAAGCCCAGAGAGAGCGATGCACAATTCAGACCTCCTTTGCGGGGCTGCAGGCAGTGGCAGTAAACAGGGACAAGGCCCAAGTCAGAAGGCTGCCTACAGCAGGTGCCTGCCCTGGGTGGTACCACTGCTGCTCCCCGCCAGCTATGGTTGTGGCTGTGCTTTGCAGAGGTTAATGGAAATGCTGACTTCGGTACTACAGCGTGGGTACTGTGGGGGAAAATGAGCTCCACATCTGCTTCACAGCACTGCCTCGCGAACTGCTGTGCTGGCACAACTGAGACGGTGAGCCTCAGCGCGCTTTCTGCTAGGCAGTGTTGAACTGGATGGGTCTCCATCCATCGGCCAGTCATATGTTTGATGTGAAACACCGCAGGCTTTGTTTAAACCTGAAATGATGAAGAGGCTGTGTAATGCTCTAGCTGCTGTTCTGACACAGGAACGAGTTGTGTTGCATGTGAAATCCAAGCAGGATTTAGAGTTCAAAGCATCCAATCAATCCAGGTAAGAACTCAGCAAGCCACCTCTAGAGACTTCCTTAGCCCTCCATCCTTTTCAAAGCAGAGACTGTACTGCCAATTCTGCCAAGGAGAGTGGAGTCATTAGCTGGGAAAATCCAGCCACGGACAAATGGATCCAGGAAAGTTAAATTTTTGACAGCACAAGCAATCTGGGTAGAGTTCAGCTGAATACAGAGAACAGTGCATATGTCTCGTACCCAAATTTCAGGCCATGTGGAGTTTTAAAAATCACAGTTTAAGGTACTGTCTGTCTCAGTGACAGACAGAAATGCCTCAAATTTTGAGCACAGGTAGGTTATACACCGTCGTATATTTCAGCTTCCTGAGAATGACACCTTCTATGTCAGAAGTTAGCTAATGTGTTTTCTTCTACATAGGCTAGGTTTACTAGTTTGTTTTTATGATGACATGGAACAGATGGATGCTGCTGTGGCCCGGGCTTTACTTCATCAAATGATTAAATGCAATCAATTAAGAGGTTTCCACGCTGAGGTTCAGAGGGTGAGTACAATGCTTGTTCTTCTTGCCTGACCTAATCCTGAAAACAGAGGAGGAGGGACTTTCTCCTTGAGTTTTGAAAAAGAGTGAAAAATGATTGGGATCTAAGAAATAAATGGAAGTAGTTCTCGATCATATAATGCAAAGAATAAAAGCCCATTTTTTGTTTTTTTACAGTGCTCATTCTTTTCTCATTCTGTTTCCTCCTGTTCCATATTCCTTTGATAACTGTGGTTCTATTTTTGAATGTCTATGAAGTGTGTGGTCACTAAATGGTTGCCAATGCCTATTCCAGAAACCCCCGTTAAAGTTTTGGGTGATAATGAAAATTGGGTTTTGGCAGATTTTTATTTCCCATCTGCTTTTTTTGTTTTCTTTAGCTCAAATCTCAACTCCTGAACATTGCCATGCAAAACCAGACACTGAACGATATCCTTGGATCTCTGTCAGATGCCGTGGTTGGGCTAACTCCAAGTCAGCTGGAATCTTTGTCACCTGAAGCAGTGCATAATGCTATTGCAACATTAAACCAAGTCTCTGGGTGGGCGAAAAGCCAAGTTATGATTTTATCCAGTAAATACCTCTCTTATGAAAAGGTACCTCTGATATAGCTTTCCCACCTTCAACTTTGAAAAGTTAAATGGCTTTTTCTCAATGATAACCGTAGATTTTGAAAAGTTTAGTACCAGACTAATTTTTAGTGCTGTTAGTGGTCTGAAAATGTTGTTTAAATCAAATAAAACCATTCAAGATGGTACGTCCCAAAGTAATTCTCTAGTAACAGAGAGAATGACTATTTGCATTTGGCAGTTGTATATATTATTTTCTCTGTGTCACTGCACTAGGCAGAATTTGCATGATCAGAGATCGCAGACTACATATTCAAATATTTTGTAATGGAAGGAATCAGGGTCCTCTCTGAAGTTTCAAAAAAAGGAGCCTCTGAGAAAACTGTTGCATTTGTTCCCTGGACAGTCTTGTCTGAACTGAAAGAAATCTGAGGAAAGTGCATCCCCAGGCAAGAAATGTATTAAGTATTCAACAATAATAGTTTTGATTTATTTATTAACTTTTGCTTTTAAATATATCTGCTGTTCACAAGCCAGAAAATGTTCTGTTTCTTTGTGCTGTTATCTCTGCAGGTTTTATCATTTTATAATGTTAGTCAAATGGGCGCGTTGGTAACTGGTATTAGCACCCAGTCATTCTACAGCATGAACCCAAAGGAGCTTTCTCAGATTATTCGAGGCACAACATCCCAATACTTGGCTGACTTATTGCCTGCACAACAGCAAGGGATCCTCAGGAAGGTGATTATAAACTCAAGTGTGTCATAGGTTCTTTCTGCACAAAAGCACAATAACCAAATATGCAGAGCATGATTGAAAATGTTGTCACGGAGATATGTGTTTTAGCTCAATGTTTAATATTTCCAGTGTTTTTTCTGGACGCTAAGTATATTTTGAAAGCTGTCTTTTGCTTAGTCCTGTGGCATTTTTAATACTGACGTGCTTTTCCTTTATCCTCTTAAGAGAAATATTGCACAGAATGGAAAGAAGGGCAAATCCTGTAAATCTAAGCATCAGTTCTGAAATGCCATGTATTTATCTGCTCCTCTTTTTAGATAGCTGCATCTGGAGATTTTTCTTCATCAGTCAAAGATATACAAGGAGCTTTCTTTAAAGAAATACCTCTTTCTGATTTATGGAAGCAGACTGGATATAATTCTTTAATGATGAAAGAAAAAGAACTCAGAAGAAGCCAGGTAAAAATTATTACACAGTTCACATTCCACTGCAATTTAGTATGATGGGAGAATGAGAAAAGTGTTGTAGTACATATGTGTTCAAGGAGCATAGGTAAAAGGGAGGAACTGCCCCAAATATATCTTGACATATACACCCAGAGGCCACTTCGAGCCTAGGCAGCATTATGAGACAGTGTTACAGAAAGGGAAGCGTTAATACGAGTTTAAAAGTCTTCAAGATTCTGCCACATAAATTTTCTCTTTCCAGTGCTGTATACTCAACATTTGCATTTACAATCAGCCCTTTGCCTCTGTCCAGAGAGATGTGAGGTTGGACCAGACGATCTCCAGAGGTCCCTCCAAACCTAAAGTATTCTGTGGTTGTGTGCCATGAACGTGTTTAACATCATCCCATAGTGCCAGTCAGTGAAGTCTTGTCTTGTGAAGAAGAAATTCAGCACTGGATGCCAAACCTTTTGGTTGGCCAAACTGGACCGTAGAAATGCCTTTAGAGTACATAAGAGAGTTAAGCATGCAAAAACCTTGCAGTAGTTACTGCATCTTGCAAACGAATTACCAAAGCTTAACTTTAAATATGGTGGGTTTTATTTCAGGCTTTGTATCTGTATGAATTACTGTCTAAGAAAAACTATCCTGTTGACCTGCTAAGGTATGGATGATAGTCTCTCTTGAAATGGGGTTTAAGTCTAGTTTTGTGATGACAGCAACTTTGAGGTAAACATAAACATTATGTGGTTATTTTGTACTGCCTTATGTTTATTCATTCCTTGGTACCACAGGATAATTCACATTCCTCATTAAAAAGGGTCTCCAAATCCAAAATCTGGATCAAAGCATTGCAGAAGTTTTAATATTTTAAGGCTCAGTCAATATTTCTCAATTTGATTACATTTTTACATTCCATAGCCTTTTGATTACAATAAAGGGGAAAGAGAGGAGGTGGTCAAGAAACTGTATCTTAGGACATGGTTGTGGGGAGTGAGGATTAGATCCTGCTGAAGTATTCAAAAGATTGAACTTTGCTTTTCCTATCAGCGCAGGACAGCTTGTGAAAGGAGTAACTTGTCAACTCATTGAAAGTATGGGCACAGACTTTTTTTTAAACACTTTTAAATTCTTTGAAAAGAAACTTCATCTTCTTTCTCCCTACCAGGTAAAACCAAAAACAGACTTTGTGTACATAAACATACTACCCAATATCCACACTGTAGGTAAATTAGAATTTGTTTAATTCTATTTTAATTTTTTTGAAAATACTGTGTGTGTGAACTTGTCTGTTAACTATTTCATTTAAATATTTTATGTATTAATTTGTGTGTTATCATACTTTATTTTGACAATTTCATTTGTCACTTACAAATTGCAAGAAATTTCTACAGTCCTTCTAACTTGCTAATTCATGAATAATCTGTTTGGAAATATTTCTAAGTTTTGAAAACCTACAAATGCTCTCATGCAGCCAAATATAGGATATTTCATCTCTGATGTCTACAAAAAGAAAACTCTAAACTACTTTATAAAAGCCAAAGAAAAATGCTCTCTGAAGATGATATGCACAGTTTTATACATGCTAATTTATAAGCTGTAATAAACAAACCATATTTTCATAATTCATCAAAATTTCCAAATGCTTAATATCTTAAATTTTGTTGCTTTTAGGTTAATTGTTTGGCTTGGAAGTTTTGGGAAGTCTCCAATGCATCTATTCCTCCCTTCCTCTTATCAGTCCTTCCGTAAGTTACGTCTCACACTACCTTAAGTTACTGCACTCATAGCAGTACATTCAGAGTAGTCCTCCTGAGCACGTTTTTAATGACCTTTTCAGTCCTAAGAACACTGATGATTCCTACAAATGGTAGTTTATAAAAAGTGGTCACTGACTGTAGCCAAAATCTGTGTCGAGTGAGAGTTGGTAGCACCTCATGGCTTTTAGTATAGCCCATTTTTGTCACAGTTGTGGGTTCCTTCGCATCCTTGAAACCGGTCCCCTTGAAGCGCTCTGTGCGCAGACTGTGCAGGGCTGTGGCAGCAGTGGACAAGCTTGTAATGTTGCTGCTTATGTCTGCTAAAATGAAGGGGTTAATTCGTTGGGCTTTCTTGAGCATAATTGTTTAGGATGACAAAACTAACTTAAATGTAGTTTATGCTGGATTTTTTTTCTTTTTTCTCTCCCCCTCCCCCAAGGTTGTGAGACTTACTTTTCTTGCTTGTTTAGGGGTATTTTTTGACAGTGGATATGTCAGACAAAGCCATTGGGTACTGCCCAAGCATATTGCTCTCTATGGTTAAAAACATTTCAGACGTGTTTAAAGACATTTTTCAAAGTTAGCAAAACTTTGCATTACATAAATAGCCAAGTAATATTCAGTGACAGCTTTTTTCCTTATTAAAAAAAAAAAAAATTGTACTTTGATAGGAACTCCTGAACTGTACAACCTGTTAATTTCCCTTTTTCTTTATTTCTTTCTATTTCTTTCTTCCTACATGCTTAAATGGATAAAAGGAAATGAAAACTATTCTTTTCATGGAATATTTTTAATTGAAAAAAAATAAGAAAAAAAAAAGGGATTCTGTTTGAAAAGGCATTACTCTCTTTAAAAACAATAAATAACAATAGAAAGACTTTAATGCAAGGCTTTCTACAGACTGCAGCATGAAGTTGTTTGGCCAGAAATTGCATGTCGCTTGTTCAGGGCCATCGGAAGTTGCTGGTGCTCTTGCCAACAAACCCTGGTAAGGCTGGGTTGTGCGGCTTTGGGACATTGCTTTATTTGCAAAGGCTGCCTGCCACTCTGGGTGGACAAGAGCATCATTTTGTTTAATTCGGCAGGCCTTCTTGGACTTTGATAAAAAGGAAGCCTACTCTAAATCTACTTGTTATCCTTAACCCACCCACCACATCTTCATTCATCACAGAATTATTCCTAATAGAAAGCAGAAAGGGGAAAAGTTTCTGAACTGTAAACAGTCTTGCTTCATACAGTGTTAAAGCAGCTCAGAGAATTTTCATTCACTCCCAGCTATTTATAACCCTTCGCCATTTTTTTGACCTGAGGTTGATGTGCTGATTAACTGAAAGAAAAGATGTAAGTTAAAGTAAGGTGTGGGTTTATTGCAACTTTTCTGGCCTGGCCAGTTTATAATTTTTCAAGTCCAGACTTGTCTCTAATTTTTTCTGTCATCACAGATTTTTTGGGTGGGGTTATGGGTGTATGAAGGTCAGGTTTACATTCTGAGACAGTTTGAATTCCTTCTGCAGGACTGAGCACCTGCAGTATGTCTCGGGCCCTTTGTGTGTCCCTTTCATTGAAAGCCTGGGGAAGACCGAGATGGGCCTTTTGAATCCAAGCCTTCACAAAAAGAACGCTGTCCTGCAAAAAGTGCAGGAGTGCTTGGTAGGTATGGATAGGAGGGGTCAGCAGTGGAGGGGGAGCCGCAAAAAAAGTAAACTGTAATTGGCCACTGGCCATTCCAAACTGAGAGTGGTTGATTAATTTTCTCTGCCTTTATTGTCATGTGGTGCATCACAAAGTTATCCTGCCTGCTGCACTCTCTGGTCCGCATGCACACGCTCGTGATCTCTTCTATACAGACTGCAGCCTGAGGCATAGGCTCTCCTGCTCTGTGCTTGTGCCATAAAACCATAGCTGATGGATCCGAGAGCCAGAAAGGGAGTAACGCAGCATACTGATTTCTTCATCGTCACAAGCAAGAGCAGCCTAGGGTATCGCCTAGCTCAGAGAAGCTCTTAGTGCCGAGGCCCCCAGCAGCCGGCTGTAGCTGACCCGATTTGAGGGGGGGAGTTGGACCAGGTGAACACCAGAGGCCCCCTCCAAACTCAGCCATTCTGGGGTTCTGCTTGCACATATTACGGCACTGCATTTCATATGGTAACATCAGTCACCGTCTACAAAAGTTCTTGACTTACTGATCTGTATTCTTATGGGTTTTTTCATGTACTGTTTCGATTTTAATGTTCCCTGCCTAAGGAAAGCTTTTTATAGCTTCCTTAACAATTTTCTTTGACACCATGCATGTTACGAAGTGTTCTCGTGACATGTCATTGCTGTCCACAGTGAACTGAGCGGGACAGCCTAGAGCTGACCTGTCTGTGCATGGAGATGTTCCCCCTGCTCTGAGCTGTTCCCTCTGCTCCAAGCGGTGCCAGTCCTGTGGAGCTGTGCGTGGCGCGGGAAGCTCCACGGCAGAGTTGGTGCTGCCAGGATGATTTTGTGAAGTCTGCTGCCTGGGAGCTGCAGCAGCCACCGGTTTTTAGGGGAAGCTAGTTCTGTGGTGTGGCTGTGAATATTCATGCCCTTGTACATACTAAAAAGCCCTATAATCCCTAGTCTTTTGGCAGCTGCTTGAGAAAACCTCAGAGCTAAGCCTTCTGACAGCAAGAGTTTGTGGCCCCTTTGCGAGCGCTCTGCTGCCAGGTGGAACTGCCCCACCTCTGCAGGTGTTGGGTGGTCACCTGGATATGGAGATTGTGGCAGGAGGTTTAGTTTTCATTATTTTTTATGCGTTCTTCAATATGGAATAAAGAATACACTGAAAACTCTGACAAGTGCTCATTAAATATCACCAGCTGCATTGGTAAAAGCAAAAAGTGTAAAGCAGTCTCAGCAGAAATTGTAGATTAAGTTGCCAATGCAAACTGTTGTGTCTTTGTTCCTTAAAGGGTCACAGAGCTTAAATGTATTGTGGTGCAGTTGAGTGATACATGACAAGAGCCAAGATTAGCTCTGCCAACATGGTAAATGCTTCTTGTTTCAGAATGGCTCTATTGCTGATGAATACGATGTTGACCTACTTGGAAATCTAATCTGCCACTTACCTCTAGCCTTTCTACGTGGCAGAATGTCCCTGAAGGCAATGGCAACAGCCTTTCATCGATTCAAACTCTGCCAACAGCTCAGCCACGAGCAGAAGACTGAAATTAAATACAAACTCCTTGAGTTATATGGGTAAGGTATTAGATATACCACCCTGCTTACACTGATGGTTAAACCATGCAGATACCAACCGTTTGCTTTGCCCACTTGGAACTGCAATGAAAACAACACAAAGCAACTTCTGTCACTGGCCGAGTTTGAGGCCTCTGTACACTGGAATGACATTTCTGTTCTTGTAATGGTATAACTGTGGAACAAAATATCACCCCAAGGAGCCCCTGCATGACTTAAGTCCCAGAGGAAAAGAGAGAAAGTGTAATGTTTGGGGGGGAGCAGGCAAACAGGCTCTCTGGCATGGCAAGAGAAAGGGCATTAGAGGCAAAGACTGGCACAGGAATGCAAAGAATGGGAAAATGGAGGTGGGATACGCAGTGTGCTGGTGTAGGAAGAGAAATAAAGAAGACTGCAAGCACCAGTAGCAGTGGGAGATAGCTAGAGAAGCAGCAGAGGATATAAAGCTCAACCAACTGAAGCAACAAAGCTGACAGTGTGTTAGATGTCATTGACGACTGAGATTAGGAGGCTGATTGGAACCACACTGCTCTCTCAGTCATGCAAAAAAACAAAGCCGTCCTCTGTCTGGCAAGAATATACTGTTGCTCTCTTGCATTGTCACTTAGAAGTATCTTGCATTTGAAAAGGGAGACTGAATGCATAGTTTCTAACCATCCCTTCAGCCCCAAAGTCTGTCACTTGATCCACCTAATCATTTTAGTTGCTCATTCAGCTTCCTCCTAGTCAGCATTTTTCTGGTAGTGGAATAGCTATATTTTCCACCAGCCCCATCCCTCCATTAATCTTGACACAGATCCATTTTATTTAATCATGACACACTGTACTAACTCTTATTTTATTTTATTTTATTTTATTTTATTTTATTTTATTTTATTTTATTTTATTTTATTTTATTTTTAAAATATTTGTCTAGTCAAACATCCTCATAGTGGAGCAGCAAACCAAATAAAGTTTTCTATATGAACATGCAGTAGTAACAGATTTGTCACTACCATCTTCTTCAGCCTCTTTCAGGCTGAATATTATTTATCCAAGTCCCTCCTTAAGTCAACCACCAACTGGGTTGGCTAACATTTTTCTGATTTGTGTCAAACAAACAGGCCAAAGCTGCACAGTGCTAAGCTACATATATTTTGAAGCACCCGGCACCACTCAGAACTGAACCTGAATTTAATTTTTAAGACCTGAAATTCCTACAAATAATTTAGCGTGTTATTTCAAGAGATATAGTATCTATCATAGAATAGATCTCTCGTACAGAAGTGGCATAGCTGCCGTTAGATGCGGCTCTCCAAGGTGTTAGATCTGCCTTTCATAACTCTTGACGCTGCAGATGAATGAAATAGCAGACAGTGAAAATACGGAGCGAATAAGGTATGGATTTACACCTTCTGTTCCATCACCTACATTTCATGTTCCCGTCCCTGAGTTTGAAAAGGGCAGCATTAGCAGCAGACTGGATTCAGCAACACTGAGTTACTTTCCCAAGTTGTTTAGTGAACTTGGTCTTTTCAGCATGGGGGGAAACTGTCCGCTTCTCCTAAGTGCACAGGGACCTGGTTTGCAGAAACGTTGAGCACCGACAGCTCCTGCTGACATCAGGGAAAGTAACAGTTGCCCACCACCAACGAAAAACAGCCCCGGTACACCTGTAAATAGTCCAATACTGGAATAGAGAAGGTTTTTTATTTACAAGCAGATAATGGTGAGTATTGCTTGCTTGACATATTAGCCACATTGGTCCTTAGGATACGATTCTTAGAAAAAGGATGGTTTCAATTTTGGTTATGAGTTTTCTGCTTCTCTTTTGATACTATTTTATGGGCTACTGTTGCGGTATGAACCTGATAGAAAACGGTAAATTTTCTTTTACAAAAAGAATTCTTTCTCTTCGCTTGAACACTGTAATGTTACCACAGTATTTGAAGGCTTTCTCTGAGTATACTGAGAATTCACTAATGCCCTATATATCACAGAGATGAGAAAATGCAATCTGATATTAATAAGCATGAATCATCACATTGGCATAGAACTGTCTGTGTTTCATACATGATACAGTATGAGAAAAACTCTGAGGTTTCACTATAATTTTGATTCCAAAGTTTTTCATTTATATAATTTCTCAAAATTTTTCTTCAGCTCCCCGAACAACTGGACAGCTGAAACAACATTGGATGTTGGACCATTCATAGCTCTGCTGTCAAAAGCAGAATTAGACGTCCTTGCTGAAAAGGTATGTTTTTATTATAATTTTAAAATTTGTAAAAGATATTGTTAGAATTTAGATTTGTGGATGTCATAATGCAGTCTAAATTATGTAACATGAATGCTAAACTAGGTAAATAATTCTCTTGGCAAGGAACCGAGTGTTAATATTTCACGCATTCTTGATGCCATCAAAATTTCTGAGATTTCTTCTTGAAAGTAATGGTAGTATAAACAATTATTTACATGTATGCAATTATAATTTTATGTTGTCGTGTAGAAAAAAAATGGGCATTTACAGTGACGTAGACTCAAACATTTTTAGTACTTTACACCTTGCAGTGTTGTATCCTCCATTCCCCTGCCATCCAATTATAAAAGTTCTGTTTCTTATCCTGTCAGTGATGGTATCATAGTGATCAAATTAGCATTTACTCATGTGGCCCTTTGCCCTTGGGCTAGTGTAGCACAGATAACGGTAACTGATAGCCTCAGCATTGCACATTGTAGGGGTTTTGCCCTCTTTAGTTCTTATAATTATTATGTATAGGAGTAAACTATACTAGAATGAGGAATTCATTCTTCAGCAAAAATATGTGAGCACAGTCAGCAACTTTTCCTCAGGAAAGAATGCTTATAATTGGCCAAATAGAACAGGACTTTTCGACTGAAAGGAAGGTGTCTTGCAGGGTGGAGGAGAGATGTCAAAAAAGCCTAAAAAAGGTGAACAGGTTAAAGTTATTTCTCCTAGTTTAATTGGGTCCCTATGCTCAATTCTTATACTTATCTGGCAAATTTAAGACAAAGAAAATAAAGTACTTTACTGCACATGCAAAAACAGTGGAACTCATTGCTACAGGAGGGTCTGGACACAGACTCCAGTCAGGCAGCGCTCAGGTGTTGCCAGAAGCTGAGAGGGCATACAAGAGGGAGAATCACTCAGAATTTGCTTTGTTTCTAATTTTTTCCCCCTCAGACTTGTGCTGTTGACCTTTCAGTAGCAGCCATTTTATTCTCCTCTTCTGAAACTTCTGCACAAATAGGAGCGAGGCTGAGCTTTTACTAACCCCTACTTTGTTGAGGTCTGCACAACTCTGTCACTGCAAATTGATTTGTTTTAAAAGGGAGAAAGAAGTCTTATTTATTCTTTCTTTCCCTTTGAAGTTCCCCGATATCATTTTACAAATAGCAAAGACAATTGGACCAATTTCTTCAGCTGAAGAGCTTCTATCAACTGTATTTGAATCTGTCTCCAGTGCCACTGCCAGCATTGACTCACCTCTCGCCAGACCCGGTCAGTATTTCACCTGGTATCTGTGCAGAGTGCCAGATTTACGATGGTGGCATTTTGGGCTGTGATGATGCAGTTCAAACAGACTTTTTGTTTCACCTTGTCATCAGATGCAATCTGAGAAGCTGGACCATAAAAAGTAAAGCACTGAGTAACTTAAAGATGGTCAGACTTTTAGCAAAAACTGTGAGAGTCTTCATTCTGTTGCCTGTGGTTGTCTCAGACATTGACCAGTTGCTGAAACAATTTCATTACAGGTTAAGCATCTCCTGGAATGTTCCTGAGTGCACAAAGTAAAAAAGATGATTTGAATTAGAAGGTTTCGTTTATTTTTACTTTTTTGTTGTGTTTACTTTTCTTTGTAATCTAAGTGAAAATCCTTGAATTAAAAAGCTGTGAAGGTGACAGGTTACTGTTATGCCAAAAGGTTGCACAGAGTTAATCCTTTGCCAGACATGAGCATATGTTGACTTGGCTGTTCTTAAATCTGACATTGGTGGCACCGTTTTGTCTGTCCAAATGAACAAAGTTTGTTATATTCTAAAAGGTATTTTAATTAGCAACCAAACTAATCTATTAGAATCCCTGGTGACAAATGGATCATCTTCTTTCTATAAGGTACATACTTTGACTATATTCTATTATTGTAAGAAGTGTATCCTTTGTCTGACTTGAAATTCACCCACGCAGAATTTTTAAGCTGTGCCATCCTGTGCCACGGAAGACAACCCTGGTGTGGGTGAGGCTTTTGAAAGCACTAGTGGGAATGTAGACCCCAGCAATTTCAAGGAGTTTGGTACTGTCTGCCTTTGTCTTTGAAAATCTCCCCATTGGTTCTTTACCTAACTGAGCTGGTCCAAGCTCTCAGCAAGTCCTGAGCCACCATGGAAATCCATCTGCTTGTATAACAGCAACTCTGAATGGTGACTGTGTGTCTCTGGGGATGAATTTGCTCCTGATAACGCTGTATTCATATGCAGAGAGAGACAGAGGGTGTTCTACAGAGTTGTATTTTTGTGTATCCGGAAAAAAAAAATGACCTCTGTTGATCAGAGGAGTAATCACACAGTTATCATGCTCCAAAAACGCAGAATCAAGCTGGTAGAATAGTGGCGTATTAGTCTGGCTGTACGCATGAAATTCACTCTTCCTTCAACAAGTAAACCAGCAGATCATAAATCATATTTCATCAGACATGGGCCACAGGACTGAAGGTTCAGCATCAGGTACTTCAGTATGCTTGTGTCCTTACGTGTACGTTTTTAGGGCTCTGGATCACAACATGAATCCCAAAGACTTCTGTAATGATACTAACTCACGTCCAGTGCAGTTGCAGACCTGTCTCATCTGCGTTGCAAGACCAATATAAACCTACCAGTGAAGCTAATGATATTTGTGAAAGGGTAACTTGGCTGCAAGGCTCTGGAGGTTTTTCATTCTTCGGTTGGGGTGCATGAGTTCAGCTGAGGGGGAGTCTGGGAGATGAAAAATTGAAGGACTGTGTGTGCTAGTCTCAGAAGAAATACTTCTGCAGTCCAAATGTGGTGTTGAAGTTCTGTTACCAAACGTTATATTATCAACTCTACACAACTCAAACAGTGGTTTCAATAAGGAATTAAGTTTTATGGTTGATTTGTAAATCACTAGAAAATTAGGCATTGTGAAAACAGCTCTAGAGTAACACTGATGCTCTTCATGCTACCAGCCTGCTGTTTTACATTTCCCACAGTCCAGTTGTGAGCTAATAGTAGTAACAGGAGCAATTACCAATGACAGAGTTCTTACATCTGTGTCTACATCAAGGTAAAAACAAAGGTGGTTCTTGAGGCAAGATGGAACATATGAGGCAAAACTCAGGAGTCGTCTGTCCAAGATGCTGCCAGAAAGCAGTGGCAGGGCTGGAAAAGGAATTCGAGTTGCTTTATCGCAAGAACTGAGATGTTATATTATATATATAATGTGTTCTTCATCAAACTAAATGTGATGATATAGCAAAAGGAAGAGTGAAGTAGCATCAGATAGAGGAAGCAAAGCCAGGAGTCTAATTAGTATTTCCCTCTGTAATCGCGCCAATGTATCTGGTGTGTTACAAATAATAAAATCAATGTTTTTTTCCAAGAACACAAAATATTATGTTTTCACGACTTGGGGAAGCGAACTGCATTGTGTTGGGCAGTATTTGCATGATAAAAGCTGACCTTCTGCAGCCGGGGAAAGTGGAACAATGCAGCTTCACAAGCGAGCGGTGTACAGGGAGAGCAGAACATCAGCTGGTACAGTGGAAGCTGAACAACATTTTCATATGCTCAACAGTTTCAAGCTTTTCAGTGTTCTACGCACTACTGCAGCTTCCTTTGATGCAAATAAATCCCTCCTCTGCCTCCTTTCAAAGTACAAATCTACTTTGTACATGCTCGCTTTAATTTGTTTATCTGGGGGAGCTTAGCTCAGGCACAGTCTCTGTGAAACTCTTGCTTTTTACTGGTAATGACCGTATCTGAAGACATGTAGGGATTATTTGGCTTAGATAATTATTTAATAAGGTTTTCCTAAATTAGTGACAGCAGAGAGAGCAGTAAGCAACCACATTAGGATCCTAATTTCTGCTTTCCATCAATATTAGATGTAGATTATGGCAACAAAGACTGGGATTTGTTAAAACACACAGTGGAAACTGTCTTGTTCGATCATGCATAGGGCCAGAACCTGACTGTAAATAAGATTTTTAAATGGAGTTTGTCTGTCCAAACAGTTCTGTTGTAAGTGAACAGCCCTCTCTAGTTCCTGACATTTTAACAACATGCTTGACAGAAAGAACAAGCCCCATGCTTCTCTGACACATCCAGCTCCTGTCTTCACCTTGTTTAAACGTCAGGCAAGTCTTACAAGACATACGTCTTTGTCAGGGTGTTTCAGAGCACAAGGACCTCTCCTGTCTGCTACTTTCCTGTTGAGCTGGATTCACATATGTGCTGTTTGAATGGGGAGACGTTTATTCAGCTGCAACGTTTTTTTGTCAACAACGACATAGCTATGTGGAGACTTCCACCAAGGTCATCCCAAAAAGATTTGTATTTCACTCTTACGCAAGCAAGGCTCCCAGCGAATGGTGGGTTTACCTCAGAATAAGCCCTTGCCTGGACTCTGATGCCTTTAGGGAATTAGACTTAAAAGAAACTTGCAAGATACTGGTTACTCTTCCTGCACACATCCAGATTTTAGTTTTATTGCGGCATCCTATATTGTAACTGTTCTGAAACATATGTCTGCTCCTACTTTCTTTTCCAGCATGCACTGCCTTTGGAGGACAAAGAATATAACCAGCTTCTTGCAAGTTAGGCAAATTCTAGTTTTATAACCAGGATGTTAACAATGTAAATATTTAAAGAACTTGTTTCATTGCAAGATAATTAATTTATCAATATCACATCAGCTGCAGTTAATTCATAGTCTGTCACCCTCTTAAATCTCTGTATTGCTTTGATTTCTTTTTTTTGAGTCTCCTTGAAGAAAACTCTTGCTATTTGACCTTTTTTCCAGATTGCCTGGGAACCAGAGCTCCTTCTTCAGATGAAATTATTAAATTAGCAGAAGCAAATGTCTTTTGGTCAGTTCAGGAATTGAAATGCATGGACGCACTGACTTTTAACAAAAATGTGGAACTTCTTGGGACTGTCTTAGGTTTTAACAGCTCCCAGCTTATTGCCTTGAAAGAAAAAGCCAAGCAGGTAACTATCCTGTCTGTGAAGGAAAATTAAATCCATAATTTGATTTGCTGTTATTGAACTGTGCAGTTCTAAAATAACTGTGCTATTGCAATGTCACTACTGCTGCAAGAATATCTATTGTTTATTGGAAAAATAATGTGAGATGACGATGGAAGACTATTGCCTTTGCTTCAGAGTCAACAGGCAAGTACTTCTGAGCTATTGGCAGCTGAAAAACTTAAATGCTTTTACTTTTCAATTGCTTTTTGGTTGTTTGCTTCTCACTTTTCTTTCATAAATGAAAAATCAGCAAGCCATACTATAGGCTGTATATTGGCCTGCTGAGACTTAAGCTCAGTGTTAAACTGTCTACCTCGATGTTAAATAATGGTTTACAGGGGTGTAAAACCAGACTAACTGAAAGAGACTGTTATTAGCTGAATAAAGCTCATTCTCCCATCTTCTTGTCACATGCAGGGACAAACCCATCAGCGGGAAATTTTAGGGAGGAAAAAAAAACAACGTGCATTTAGTCTGTCTTTACTAGGACATTACTGGTGAGTGCAAGTTATGGAAACACAGCAGAGGAGACCTCTACCTTTGCCAGACTGATGGAGAGGAACAGGGCTGTAGTCTCAGCTCTCCTCACCCCTCCTGCAGCACTGCTGGCAGCTCTTTCTTTCGGAATGCAGCAATGCAGCTCCTCTGGAGCTCCTCAGAGAGGTCTCTGCCCTGGCTTAGCCCATACATGATGCCCATGCTGCAGTAGTGGTGCAGAAAGCCAGGACTAAAACTTCTCCCCATCTGGCACTGCAGGGCAAGATCTGTGCCAGAGCACTCAAGGCAGAGTGCCGTGCTGGGTGCAGTTCAGCACGCCGTGTCTGGGGCAGACCATCAGCAAGGAGTCTGGGCTCCAAGCAACGCTGCCTTGGCCTGCTGTGCGCTGGGTAAGAACTCAGACCTGGCTCCATCCCTGTTGTTGGTGTTGCACTCCTCCCTGGGAGTGACCTCTTCTTGCTGATTTGTGGTTGCCTGCACTGCCAGGGAACTGGTATTGTCCCAAACTTACTTTTGTTTCAGCAAGGAAGAGCCTCAGAGTGCAGTAAGAAAAGTTGTTTTGGTTGCAGAAAACCCAGATATAAAGAGGTTACCATCCCCAGGCTATCTTCAGCTTCTTGTCACCAGCATCTGTTGGAGGTTATACGCTCTCTGCTTCCATCTCTGCATGGCCAGCCACTCTATAATCCTGTTGTGTCAAAATGATCCAATGTTGAAAGTCCTTTTTAGGCTCCACCAGATCATTCTGACAGAATGAGGTTAGGAAGCATCTACAAGTGCAGTTGGCTGCAAGTAGTAAGAGTGCAGATGCTTGGCAATCACAGAATGTTAGGGGTTGGAAGGGACCTCTGTGGGTCATCTAGTCCAACCCCCCTGCCGAAGTAGGGTCACCTACAGCAGGCTGCACAAGACCTTGTCCAGGTGGGTCTTGAATATCTCCAGAGAAGGAGACTCCACAACGCCTCTGGGGAGCCTGTTCCAATGCTCCGTCACCCTCAGAGGGAAGAAGTTCTTCCTCATGTTCTGCTGGAACTTCCTATGCTTCAGTTTGTGCCCATTGCCCCTTGTCCTGTTGCTGGGCACCACTGGAAAGAGTCTGGCCCCATCCTCCTGACACCCACCCTTCAGATATTTATAGGCATTTCTAAGGTCCCCTCTCAGCCTTCTCCAGGCTGAAGAAGCCCACCTCCCTCAGCCTTTCCTCGTAGCAGAGATGCTCCAGTCCCCTCATCATCCTCGTAGCCCTCTGCTGGACTCTCTCCAGTAGCTCCTCATCTTTCTTGAACTGGGGAGCCCAGAACTGGACAGAGTACTCCAGATGGGGCCTCCCTAGGGCAGAGTAGATGTGGAGGAGAACCTCCCTTGACCTGCTGGCCACACTCTTCTTAATCTGAGGGCTGTGACCTCTGGAGGAAAGCAGGAGCAGGGGACAAGGTGGGCCTGGGCAGCATCTCCTTAACCAGCAGCTGCAGCCAAAGTAGTGGAGCTGACCGTGACTTTTGGGTAGATAAGGCCAACAGTGCAGTTTTCAGCAGTGAAGCTCAGCTTTTAACACTCCTGAACTGCAGGTGCTCAAAGGGAAGCGGCACTAACCAGATTTCCGAAAGCAGATGGTGACTCTCTGCAATTCTGTCTCTGCTGCCTTGTTGCAGTAGGACAACAGCCCACGACATCAAATGCATTCTTCCCAAGACAGCTTCCCTCTGTCAGCGTGGAGACACGTGGGTAGGAAAAGGGAAAAAAAAAATAATGCTAGAAGAAAATAAAAACAGTGCTTATCTGAGATTGTGGGAACCAAAGTATTTCACAGCAGCGCAACAATGGTATACTTACAGAGTGATATCTGCTGTAGAGAAATTGCCAGCAAGGATAATACACTCATAGCCCAGCTATATTCAGTGCAAAGATATACAGCTCTGTGGTGCACTGAATGAAAGTGTATTCTGTCTGTGTGTTTAGAAGACAGATTGCTGCTAGACAAAGGCAGACTTCCTATATGTTAATTTGCAAAATGCAACATGGTGTCACACTGAATGTGAAGCATGAGAAATTAGACAGTAGGGGCAAAGCTCTTTGAAATTATGTGCATAAGATGCTGTTACGTTATTAACTAAAGGGCATCTTTGATTAAAGGTTTGATTAAGCCAGCTTTAATTTCTCCTAAATTGATTGATTTCCCCTAAAAGAAACGGCATCCTACTCATGGTCCCAAACTAATTCAGAAAGTCTAGTTATCAGATTGTGTCCTAATGAAAGTAAGAAGCTTAGCTCACTTGTAAGTGGAAGGTCTCCAGGCTCGGCGATAGTACCAGATGTATGGATCTGTAGTCTCTAGATGAATGAGGACAAAGGAGTGTTTCAGTTTCATGTGTTGTGTTATTTATATCGTTACCTCTTAGATTTCATCCAGCACTGTTGGATAATACTATTTATGAAGCACTTCACATTCTGTAGTTTATGACCCAGATCAGGAAATAGACAGATGACATTTTTAACTGCACGTGTTTCGTGTATCTCTTAAGCTAGAGAATTAAGAGGTTTAAAATTGGGCTAATGCTTTTTACTATCTATTTTCTTTGGAAAAGATTGAAATTTCCCAGGCTTAGACCCTTTTTCTGTTTCTTTATGGCATCGTAAAACCAACATAAAAGATCTGGTGGAAACTTGGTCGGGAGGTACAGGCCCAGCAAAGCATCTCTTAAACAAATCCTTAACCCGAGGGTCATAGCTGAGAAAAGTCCTGAGGCTGCTCGGTGCTGCACATGCACGTTGGTATGAACAGCAGACAGTCTGCAACTCTGCGTAAGGAGTATCTTATTCTGGAGATCTGGCCCTTTTTCTTTATTTTATGTAGGTTTTACAGCTTCTTATGTTTCTGAAGGTGCAAACACTATGTAGTAGACAATTGCAGAGATATTGCTTCAGCAAGTCCTTAGCAGCCTTGACCTTTCTAACTTTTTTGAACAAAAGTTAAATTGTAGCTATCCAGAAAATGGAAAAAATAATTCCATGAACCAGACAGCATGAAGGATCAACTTAGCCCAGGACTGGGCTTTTAGTTTTATTTTTCGATGTGGAGTTAGCAGCACAATCATATACTAGAAAACTGTCAAGTACTGACTGACATAAAGCAAAGCTGCTGAAGTACATGGGACCTTTAAAGGGAGCGGTTTTTTTTAATGTATGCCTGTCTTGAACAAGTCACTGAATCACTTCCTCCAGTCAAAACCCAGTGTCTTTTTTCTGTAGAGACAATTGGCCGCATCCTGAGAGATACTGGCCACTGACTGCTGTCTTCTATAGTTTCCGACTAAATATAATTGACAATTCTGGCCTCTACAAATTCAGCTCTTGACAGACTTTCATTATCCCTATTCAGGCAGACCTTTTCCTGAAATCAAGATTTTCTTAGGGCTGGTCGGTGACAGCTTTTGAATCACTGTAACTATATCACAGAAAAAGTTAAAGGCAGTGGAACTTGTTGGTTTAAATGTATTGGTACTGGTATAGGAGAGCTGCTGCTTGTTTCTTTGTCTTTGCAGACCTTCACAGATTTAACCGTATCTGTACGAACACATTATTTATTTTTTTCAATATTGTATGCACACAAACTAGAAATCAGAGCTTTAGGAATTGGCGATTTGTCTGTATTACCCAATTCTCTACTTCGATTTCTGCTTTCCTTGTCAATGACTGCGCCAAAATGACTGGTCACGAAGGCCATCTAAAGTCACTCCGCCAGAGCGAGGGCGGCTGGTGTAGAGCCTGGGTAGTCCCGGTGCTGCTTTCACAGTAGCAGTGTGACAGTGTGCATCTCAGCACAGACTCACATCTTTGTTGGCTTTAGTGGTACTTGCTCCTACACCAACACTTCCAGCAGTCCCTGCACAGGCTTGCCAACAAGCTCAAGCTGTACGAATTGTAGCATTTTTAGATAAACAAACCATTATTAGTGTAGAACCTCGAAAACCTTCACAAGACCCAAGCTCTGCCTTTTGTGTGCAAAGAGGCACACCTCATGTATTGGGACTTCTAAAACTGAGGGATTTGAGAGTGGTGTGTAGAGAGGAAGATTCATAACAGTCTAACAGACATTAATGAATCTCTTCTAAAGGTTTGGGGATCGCTGCCAGACTGGAAGAGTTATCATATTGTTTCTCTGGGCCGCATTGCTCTGGCACTCACCGAATATGAAATTGAAGAGCTGGATTTACATGCTATCGACACCATTTCTGTGCTTAGCCGGCAAACAGAATGGACTCTTACCCAGGTAAGTATGTTATCAGATGCACTCCTGTGGAAAGGCTCTGGATTCACGCCCTTTGGGACCAAAGTCCTGGAATCGACTAGGAAAGAGATACAGCAATCCCCACTCCTCCCCGCTGCTTTTCTGCAGCTGTGACCGCAGCGAAAGTGGGCAGGCAGGTCAGCACTGGTGTCTGCCTGGCTGCTGGCTTCCCTGGTAAGATGGCCAAGAGGACATCAATCACTATTAACCGCGGTGGTGATGAGTGTATTCCTTAGCACTTGCTCACCAAGTAGTAGGAAGAGGTCAGCAGCTCCTGTCACTGGCCCCAGAACAGACACTACTGCCAGGAGATATCAGCCCTTCCTAACTAAGGGCAATCTCTGAAGTGTGCCCCCAACCCCGGCATCCATTGCCCTAGAAGCCTAAGTTATCAGCAAATATGCTCCCCTCATCTTCCTTTCCTTGAGTAACTTCTAGCTATGTCAGTGGGACTTTCAAAATAAGAGTTAAAAGCTTCTATTTGCATGTGCAGTTGGTAGCACACTTCTGACTGTGTGACCCATACCGTCGGGGCTCCTCGGCTGCACAGGTGCTGGCGTGGCAGCAGCCAGCTTTGGCAGAATATCATAAATCTGTTTAATAGCTTCTTGTTCTGAAAAGCACTGTCAGAAAGAAGCACTTGGGAGGATTTTATACACTACTAGTTGGCTTTTGAAGTTTGCTACTGTCAGTAAGAATAACTGGTTAAAAGAGGTTCATCCTGCCTAATTTCAGTTGTCTAAAAGTTAGGCAGCTAGTTTAAGTTAGTCATTTGAGGCTCAGCATTGTGGATAGATTAGGAAATCGTGGAAGATGCTTGTTTCTGTCACTGACTTTGGAGAATGCCTTGGCGGGAGGCTTAAGCTAGATACAGTGTTTAAATGGTTAGTTTAGGATGAGCACCACCCTAAATGACTTAGGCTTGCAAAGGCGTATTGGTACCAATATCCCATTCATATCCGAAAATTAATCCTACACACAGGTCACCACCTATATATGACATGTAAATAAGGCAAGACAACCTGAGTATTAGGAACACTAAAAATTTCATATTGATACCCTTGAGTAATTTATGTTTTCTTCTAGCGATTTAATTGAACTGGGCAGCTGTGCTAGGCACTTTGGTGCCCGTTTCTTCTGGTGAAGTGTTTTCTTGTGGCCCAGCAGAAGAAGTGCAGGGTGCTTTCATCTCCCTTGCACTTGGGAAGCGGCTGTGTACCAGTGTCCTGTTCAAGTGTCAGATAGGTGGTGACAGGGCTCCTCCTGAAGGCCAGGACAGACCTCCAACTAATTACACTGGGGAGGCTCAGGATTACATATGGTCCATAGCTTCTGGTAAGATTTTGAGCTCCAAGTAACAAAACCTTCAATTATATTTACTGTGTTCATGCATAATATCTTGCTGCTTTTGTAGGCAAGAGCTATTTTGCAAGGTTTTCTAGAAGACTCTGGCCAGACAATCAGTACACTAAGAAGCTTCGATTTAGTTGGATTAGGAGCTATCCTCTGTGCTCTGAACACCACAGAAATCATGTCCATAAGGACTGCTGAATTCAGGTATTGCGTTTGATACTTAATTAAATATTTATTAGTAGCTCTATTGATAAAATTTATCGTGCAATTTGTTTTTCTTTAAGATTTCCAGAGCCTGAAGGACACTTCTTTACATTTTAAATGCTTTTCGAAAGGCAATAACTGTTATGGAAGGTGTGCACTAGTTGTTTAAAATTTATTCTGTTTTAGGTTTCCTCTGCCATTTATATCCCACCATTTAAGTGTCACATTGAGAAACTCAGTTTTTTGCTCAAAGCATTTAAACATTTGTGTGCCATTTGTGTACATATATTTTAACTTGAAAATGGGTTTACAGTCTTCTTACAGCAGACTAAGTATATTCCAGGCATACGTAGTATTGCATATTATTGCAGCATGTAACATTAACCTTGTTGCCTTTTGCAGTGCTGCTGTTGCAAGAATTGGCCAGTTGTTTTGTAGCACCCGTGTTCTGAGACAGTTTAAGAAGATAACAGAGTCTGTGTTTGGTACTGCTACCAGCTGGAACAGCTCTGTTTTACAGGAGATTGGTACTATAGCAGGTAAGAAAATTCAGACTCCAGATGGTGATGGTTCTGAAGCATTGTTATTAAACATTAAGAGACAGGTTCATGTAGCAGTGCATTTTTGTAGACTGGCAAAAGACATTTCTTCCAGAGAGGAGTCACCTGCAGGGATGGACATCCAGCAATTTCACTGGCACTAAGGAAAAGTCGTGGTATTCTCCATAAGGTTCTCTGAGTCTGCTCAAAACGACTTTGGGCAGCACAACCTGAAGTCATTTGTGCCCTGTAAGTTGGAAAGGGTAAATCAAGGAGGGCAAAACCAACCAGGATTTCAGACCCAGTCAATATTTGTGAACCGCACTGCTACAGGCGTGGCTGTACTGGGTCAGAGCAATGCTCCAGCTGACCAAGCATCCTGCCTTCAGCAGTGGAAAGAATGGGCTGCCAGGGGAGAGCGAAAGAGCAGGGTTACCCTGCAGCAATACTTCTCCAGAGTGCTCTCCCAGCCTCGCAGACTTCCTGAGCGAGAGGTCACAGCCAATTTTGTTCATGGATTTTTTTCCCTGTGATCGTTTAACTGCACGTTGAACTCTCATAAATTTTAGCATCCCCAATGCCTGTGGCAATGATTCCACACTGCAAGTACCTAATGGGTGAAGAAGTAACTCCCACTGTGTGCTTATGCTTCCTAATCTTGCATCAGAAGAGACCGTGGACAAGTATTCCCTAATAACAGTGCTTATAATTTTATTGATTTTTATCAGTCTCTTTTCCAAGCTAAAGTAACTCAGGTAGAGTACATTCCATAACAACGGTTAAGGTCAGATGATTTGTAATGTGGGAATATAATGAAAGAAACAAAACTCTCCATAACACACTGGAGTAAGCCATTTGTTAGATGTTTTGTATAAATGCTTAAAAATTGTATTAGCCTAAAAATAAATCAAATAAAAAGAATATTAACTGAGTTCTGTTCCTATTGTGGGTTCGTTTTTTTTTTTTTAGGTGGCTTGAATGAGGATGAATTAAAAGCTTTTGATAAAAACTTGATGCCATATTTCCAGCCAGTAGCAGTAAGATATATATCTCCTGAAATTTTCCAAGTAAGAGCTTGACTACTGAAGAAGTAACCAAATTTCTATTGTTTTTACTCTAGTAGAAATAAACTGCAGCACTGATCTATAGTTTGGTTTTGGGTTTCAGCTAGAATTTTTCTGTGGTATGTGAAGTGAGCAGCAGTCAAGGATCTAAAACATTAACTTTCAGGTACATGAGCTGTATTTGTGATGCCCATAAAATACGCTAGACAAGCTTTATTTATTCTCAGAATGTGTCCCAAGGAAAAACCAAAGATCTAGGGTCAGAAAGCAGGGAATGGACTCTCTTTCTTCCAACACTGTATTCAGATCTGAGTTTTCTTCTCTGTTTATTAACATTTGCAAGGATGCTATCTTAGCTACACATTTCTCTGCTGACTATGTAAGAGCTTTTTTGTTATCCTAAAATCTACCAACATTCTCCTGAGTTATCTCTGAAAAACAGACTGCACAAGCAGATACAGATCAGAAAGGAATTAGATCTAATTATACCGGTTCTGAATGTGGACCAGAAATTAGAACATGGATCTTGAGATCATTGCCCCAGACTTTATTTGACTCAGTGACAAGATTAATATTCTGCCTAGGCTGGTCTCTTTCAGATGCTCAGGCAAGCAATGTACTTATGGACAGATGAGCTAAACAGATAGTTAACTGTGTCAGCTTCCATAAAAGAGAGAAACTCCTTGAACACTAACTGTTTGCACAGCACCACTGACAGTTTAGATAAGCCTGAAATGTCCTTAGTGAAACTACTTCTTTGAAAAACAGGCAAAGCTGAAGATCTATGGCATCTTGTAGAATTCTTTCAAATAGCATACATTTTTGTTAGTAGGAATAATAATGATACTGCAAAATGTGCCTAACAAATAACACGGCACCTTCTAGGAGGAGTTTTCTGTATTTGAAAGATTCAAAGCAGATTTTGTTTCTACATGGGTTTTGTATAACTTCATTTTAGGGCTGTATACGTTATTCAGATTTTGATTTATGAATCCTTACATTGTATTGTGGAGTTTAATTGAGTTAAGAAGAGGTTTAATTCAAAATTTCTGGACCCGTAGGCATTTACGTGAGTTTACTGGGTTTAAAAGAGCACATCATTTGGTAGACAATGAAAACCCAGGAAGGGTTTGCTCCATTGTCTGACCTACTTGGAAGGGGAATTTAGTCTTTCTAAAGTAGAACCTGGATGCAGAATTGTTGCAGCAAAGAGGGCTTGTGTAGGAGGGCTAAAATTCTTGAAACTGCAGAACGTTAACTAGAATCAAAGTAATCCAGCATGCCCAGTACATGCAGGCTTTACAAACTGGTTAATTGCTATGTGGTATAAGATAATTACTGTAAGGTGATGATTGCCATGTTTCATTTTTAAACACAAGTTTTAATATGACCAAACTTGGAAGATTTTCAATCTAAAAGAGAAAAATGAATAATGAAATTAAAGCATGTTTTTTTCCATCTCATTGCTCTACTGCTAACTCTAATTAAAGGTCAAACATAGGTTCAGGTGAGGTTGCTTGGGAGCAGATGTGAGAAGAAATAAATGAAAACACAAGAGGATGTACAATGTCATCAGTCCTTGAACAAATCAGAAAAGAAGTGGCTGGAAAATTAAACCCCAACAGTATATTGAAAAACTGTCCAACACAGTGTTGGCAAAGAAAGCTTCTCAAGCTGTCAGATCTCAGCAGCAAAGAGAAGGGCGAAAGACAGATGAGTGGTCAGTGAAGTAAATGAATGCAGAGGATGTTTTTTAAGCTCTATTGAGCTCTTTTATAGCAATACGATGGTGAAGGCTACTTCCCCTCATTCCAAATGCAAGACAGTGCTGACTTCTGATTCCTTACCTGCCTTATATAATTGACAGCCTAAACCAATTTTTCTGGCTTTTATTCCTCCCAGGCATTGTCCCCAGAACAAATAGCAAACCTAGGCCCTGAAAATGCCGCCATGGTTACCAGATCGCAGCGTGAGCATCTGAACGCATCGCAGCTCCAGAGCCTTCAGCTGGCGCTGGAGGGAGCCAGGACAAGCACCCCAGAGACGCAAAATGGAGAAAGCAATATCCAGGAGGTGCAAACCCTGGCTCCAAGTGGTAAGTACAGTCACTCCCTCCTCCTGTGTCGAGGGGAAAGACCCTCACGCACCGGTGGGGCGTGTAGTCTCACAGCATCCACCAGGATCAGGCCTGGAGGTGGGTTACAGAGAATTTTCTAATCAACTTTTTAACTCATGCCTCAAATCATGTGTCTGACAAAGATGAACAGCAAGAATGTTGTTGGATTTACCCACAGCGAGAAATAATGGAGGAAGATTGCATTAGCAGTTATACGCTGCTAGTATCATTACACTATGCTAAGCACTACCTTGTGTAAAATGTAGTCTGAAACAGTGAGCTGTTCCCTCTCCTTCTTACCTATATTCCTTGCCTAAATTTAAGGCAGGGCTCCCGATTTCTGGACCTTCAGATCGCAACCTTTATCTGCAGCAGAACCTTCTTTGCAGAGCTGCAAGTGGGAAGGAGCTGGGTAGCACTGGTTGGATTAGCATCTTTATCGAGACTGTAGGACCCCTTGAACAGTTTTTCCTGCTGTTCCCATCCTATTTGGAATGAAAGCCTTTTAGTACCTATGCTTCAGTGGTTTAATGTTTTACTTCTCCATGTTGCAGTTTATACTGGGCAAGTTGAGCTGGCAAATGTGTTAATGGACGTTTTACAATGAATGAGAGTTCGCACGTAGTCAAGCCAACGTTGAGAACATTTGCTGTATCAGACAGCAAATGTTGTTGCTTCCAGTGACAACAGTGAGACATAAGCTGTTGCAGAAGAGAGAAGGATGTTGAGGCACTAAAACGGGAGTTAGCGGGACTACATTGCTATGATGCCCTTGCTGGAATGAGAGCAGACCTTCCCAGAAGCACCTGAGTGGGGCTCTCAGCCCAGCTCCCTCGTGCGTGTGACCTGTTCCCTCTGTAGATATGCCAAAGGGAAGAGTTTCCTGCATAAAAATCACCTGAGTTCTTGAGCTTCTCATTCATCGTTGCTTTCTCCAGTGAGCACTACCCCGATGAGAGCACTACTCTCCTCAGAGCTATGTATGTTCAACTGGAAGACATTAATCTGACCAGTGTCATCTTTTGAGCAGCTGAATGTAACTAGGATTCCAATGCTGGAATTTGCTGCACCTCTTTGGGGTGGTGTAGGCAAGACTGTACTACCTGAACTGTACTGTGAGACTAAGACGAAATGCTTTCTGCTTTTCAGGCACTCCCTGTTTGAGTGGCTTCGGCATCTGGTTTTGTGTGGTGTTTACACCGCACCTGCCTTTCTGAACCTACGATTGTTAAGCTTGAGGTAAGTTATATTTTCAGTAGGAGGTAGCTTTACAACAGAAACAGTTCACCTGTGACAGTGCTGGCTCAGCAGTAGCAACACAGGGTGAAGGACTGTGGGACCCCCTTCCTGCTTTGAATACGGAGATAGCAATTGCTGAATAATTTTTCTGTATTACAAAGGTGTCTTGCACCTCTGTTAGACCATCTTGGAATCTAATCAAGGGGAAAACATTTTACCTTATCTTTACTGTAAAGCCAACCTTAACAAAAGTATATTTAAAATTCCATGCAACACCAGTCCATTACTGCATTGTTGGAACACGTTGTTGGTATTAACCTGCATTTTGCCTGTTCCAGCCTAGTAATAAGATTTTATCCCACAACCACTTTAATAGCCTCCAATTAAAAGAACATTGCCATTAACTTTCATTGGATTTTACCATGTTGACAGGCTGAAATTTAAGAGCACTGGTAGGCTTAAGGTATAAATTCCAATTAAGTAAACTAACGCTTAAGTGTTCTAATTAGTCTTTAAGACTGCAAATCAAGGTATGGCAAAAGACTTAATATTTTTCTTTGCTTTTTGATTTTCAGTGTCCTGGAGCTTACAAAGGACATGCTAGAGATAAAGAGTTGCAGCTCAGCCTGAGTAGTAGACTCAAGAGGCTCTAAGATACCTAAGTGCAAAGTGGTTAATTTCTTAAAAGCAACACCTTCATCTGCGATCATGATGTGAAGTATCCCCTTTCCCTACCTTTACCATTAACAAGTATTACAGGATCCCTCCAAATACTTCAGACAAAATTTAAAGCTGGAAATGGCTTATCTGTCTCTTGAGAAAATCACTGAAAGCTATGCTTACGTGCAGGGGAGAGCCTGAGTCGCCTAGGGGACAGGTAGCAGGTGACTGTTCCTGGGAGGCTGATGTATTGCACCCAGTGCTTTTTACGTTGGCTAATTCAGTCACACTGTGGTATCCATCTGTCGGGTTTTGTTCTTCTACTTTGAGTGTATATTCCTCTGGACAGAGGCTATCCTTCTGTGTGACATAGTAGAAACCAGACTAAAAGTTACTGCTGTTGCAATAAAATAACTTCGTCTCTGGGCTGCTGGTTTAAATCCTGCTCAGATAAGAAGTGATGACGTGTTCTTATAATTAAAGCATCTGTATGAAATGTAGTTCCCCATGGCTGTATGTATTCAACCCAGAACTGTTGACACAGAGGGCATTGGCAATACTATTAGTATTTCATGCGACAAAATGCACCATGGAAACCTGCTTATGTTCATCATGAGATAGTCACTTCACTTCAGGCGGGGCTGAAGCGTACACCTGGGAATAGTAAGGGAAAACTGTTCACTGGGTCTAGATACTGCTAGGACTGTCAAATCAGTACTTTCCACAAGCTCTAGAATAACTAATTTCTCATAATTATAAACCACAAATATTTTCATGTGTTTTATAAACATACAGCTTACATGTCTAATGTTTTTCATGGCATGCCTCAGTATATTAAACAATGGAAAAACCAGCTACATTAAAAATCCTCTGCATGTGAACATACATTTTGATGTCGTTCAACATGATTTTATGCCAAGAATGCATGGTACAGTTTTCCATTTTTCCATTGAAAAGTCTTTATCTTTTGTAGACTAAAAAAGGCAATGCATAGAGTTAAAAGATTAGCTTTTTTATTTAGGGCTGTACTGTAGTAAATACCTTTCAAACCTTTATTCGTATTTCTTTATAGCAAACATTACACCTAGCTTCTCGGCACTGAACGCAGAACTGAGATTTCACTATAGGTGGGGAAGCAATAGGAGTGGGGCTGAGAGGGAGAGCTAGAGGGAGGAGGCTTGCTGCTTTTGCTGCTGCTGGGGGAAGGGTGGATGTTCGCTGTTGCTGCTGCTGGGAATAACCGCTCCCACCACAGTCCCATGTATTCCGTAATTCCTGCAGCAGCAGGAGCCAACCTGATTTGAAGGGCTTTGTTATTGGCAAGGTAGGCAGTGAGAGCATGGCTGTTCTTCACCTGCTCCTGTTCCCTCTCCCCTTCAGCAATCTGCTGCTCTAGGAACTGCCTTTGCCTGTAACTCACCCTGGCAAGTGTGACGTGATGTTACAGATAATGCTACATGCTTTAGTTTTGCATTTTATGAGCAAAGAACTGTTATTGCTGCAAACAGCCTTGCACCTTTTTCTCTAATGCTAACAATAAGATTCCAGCTTTTCCTGCTGTGTTTCCTTTTCTGCCTGTAAATAGTAGACTGTGACATCTATTTAAATAGAAAAAAATTTGTTCTCTCAATCCAAGCAAATACATGCAAATGCCCACTAAAACTGAAAAATGCTTCAATGGATCAAATACATTAGAAACATTTATCTGTTTTCTCACATTAAAAAGTTCTGCCTCATTTAGATGTGAAAGCGCTTAAAGGTTGTTTGATTTCTAGAAATTGCCTGACTTGAATTCTGTGTGCACTTCAGCGAAGATGCAGGAGAATATTTTCATAGTCAAGAAGACAGTCAGCATTTCCAGTTCAGCTGTTTAAGTCAGATACGTGACTTAGGCATACCAAGCACTTCAAATACCTATATGAGCTGAAAATGATCTTCTGTCAATGTACCTGGGAGTGATTCCATTGGCAATTATGTGAGTCAGAGTTTAGCTTTTAATTGGAGCAGGAGTGAGCTCCTTGTTTCATGCCATCTGTGCTGTAATTTCTTTCAAGCACAAGTGCTTTTAAATAGCTTAACTCCTTGATTATTTATTTATTTTATTAAATTAATAATTATGTTAATAACTTTGGCATTGCATTTACATTTGGTCAAAGACATATCCATTTCTTACAGGAGTAGTGTAGGAAGGGTAAATGCGGAGCACCCACTTAATGTTGTACTTATTTCATGGTGAGATTACAAATTCTATTTCGCTCATAAGATGGTGTGAGCATCTTGGACAGCAAGTATTGTAGAAAAGCAATTTTATTTTCACCGATGTACCTCTTGTAAAGGTCACTGCTGGGAAGACCCATTTTACAAAAACTGTGATCCACGAGATACCTCCCTCAAAACTGTTGAAACTGAATTTCTGTGCAAAGAATAGATGGAGAGAAAGAGACAGAGAGCCCTAGCATGCACGGTATGTAATCCACATACGTAATCTGCTATCCATTCACAATCTAGCACACCTCCATTGCTAAAAGGAAACTGAAACATGTACATGCTCCTTTTTACTCCTGTGCAACCAACCACAGAACCCCTTAATGCAGGTGTCCATGCCATAGGATACTGCTAGCCATACAGGTCTGTCCCCTGTGCCTATGTGTGTTACGTACAACATGCACAGGATCCCCTTCATTGGAATGCATTCATGGGAAAAATGTCTCACAGTCCCTCTCTTTCCACACCATCAGGATTTTGGGGAAGAATATACTACAGAGAAATGTTGTATAAATATTTCTTTGATCCTTAAAGGAATGTTGCTGTTTGTTGTACAGGTAGGTAATATTTGTTTAAACAAAGCTTAATTTTTCCCATATCCTTTTAGTTCTAACATTTATATTTGGGAATTAAAAAAAAATCAGATTAATTCATAAATCTGCTGTTGAGTATATATCATTAAAATTGTTTTCTTATCTGCATATTGTGAGAATTGCAGCTCTCCTCTCCACTGGTGACTACTCTGATGGTTGCTAGGCACTGCTGTACGTACTGCAGGATATACATCCGACTGTTGACAGTCTGACATAACCCTGGTGTAGGCCTAGCTCTTCTGAGTGGCGTGAGCCATGTGACAGGTGGTCCTGTCCAGCAGTGTGTCCAAGGAGGTGTTTCATTTAATTCATTTGATTGGATGGAGGATTCTTAATGGGTTAACAGACGGGAAGAAATGCTTTACTGGCTTATTATTTCAGTGCCTGACACATTCACACTAGTGTTTAGAAAAGAGAAAGGGTCTCCTAGTTCTAGATCACTGGTGGAGAAAATATCGCTACCACCTGGTACTGAGGAAACACCACATTTCTGGTATCTTTAAATCCCTGAAGATAAGAAAACTGCCTGTCCACAGTGTCTGAAAACCGTCCCTGCGCAGCTGGCATTATGGCTTGGCTGTCGTCAGGTTTTGTACAGTACATGGAATGTTTGACTCCCAGTGATCCCAATCTGTCACATCAGAGCTAACCAGCTCCTATCAGAGTGAGGCTCTAAACATAGTATTTGGGAAAAAAAATGGCATCCTTCTTCAATTTTGAAGAAGCCCTTTATGCTTCTGTATAATCTGCTCAAATACTCCAGAGGCAATTACGTGTTGCATTACGGCAGATTTAGCTTGTCACTTGACTGCTGTGTGCCTATCTTAGGATCATCACCGCCTGATTTATTTTCCCACAACACAGACTGCAGTCCCAATGTATTAGACCGGGACCTTGCTGGAGTCCCACTGTCCACCCACGTTGAAGCAGATGTGAGACAGGTTCCCAGATGTGCCAGCGAAACGCACCTGGGGTTATGGGAGAGGTCTAGCTCAAGTGACACTCACAAATCAGCAAGGAATCCAATTGCCACCCGGAACGTGTCACTTTAGCAGGTAATCCCGTAGCATTGGCCAGAGTGCTCTTGCTGGTATTCTGGGTCTTACTGCATTGTGGTTATAGACATCACACGCTGCTTCTGAGTGTGCACACAGCCAGTTATGGCATTTCAGTAGAGGAACTCATTAAACTGTGGTACTTTGGTCCCTTGTGATAGGCCGTCTTCCTCAGAGAGTAGTAGAAGTCAAATTTCAAATAATCTCTTCCTCTCAGTTTTTTTTGTTTTGTTTTGTTTTTTCCCTCAAAAAAGGCTGATATTCTAGGCTGGTACACAACTTTAAGCAATGTGGTCTCCTTATCTCAGTGAAAATGTTTTTGATAAGTGTGTGGGTTTGGGTTTTTTTAAAGCAATAACTGCAGATACATGGGCCTAAGGAGGGCTAAGAATCGTATTTTACTCCCTTATATTGCTGATTAGTAAAATAGTCTCTCCTGTGTCATATGATGTGGGACAGCCTTTTGGACTGCTTACTCCACTGCTGTTGAGGTCAGGGATCTGACTTCCCTTTCCAGTAAGGCAGGAAGGAAACTGGAGAGAAAAGTGAATAATAAACACAAACTCCAGTATAAGTTAAATTTCTCTCATTGACACCCCAGAACATCTGAAACTGTTCCTCAGAAACAGTATTTTGTGCATTGTTACACAGCATGCTTTTAAACGTGCAGATGAATGACAAACTTTTCAGAGACCAAAATAAATCTGTGTACCATCCAGGTATCCAGAACTTCATATTTTGGTAAAGCATCTGGTCTGTTATCAGACTATCTTTCTACATCTACATACTCAGCCCCTAAACAGAGAAATTATGAGACTAGCTCATACACCCACCTGATCTTGACCTGTAGCGGGTTTGTACAACAGGATATTTTTATCAAAATTTGTATCTGGTTCTTTAATTGGACTCAGAAACAGATAGTCTGGAAATGTATTACATTTTTTATGCAATAAGTAGCAAGCTGCCAATGTCCATCTTTCTCTTCCTGCCGCTTCCTATTCAGCATCAGTCTTGCTTTTCCAATCCGCACTAATAAGAGGATTTTCTTGCCCTCATGATGCAGGAACACAAGGCATGTTCAGAGCAAGTGACTATACATTGCAGTATTAAATGGAGGAATTGCGATTGCTGGACTCCTTGCTTTGCCAGCAACAGTGTAACATTTATCTTCTAATGTTTTAGCTAGTATTAATTAACCTTACAAATATTTAACAGCATCTCACTTAATATCTTCTCTTTGGGGGACAAGGAGAAAAGAAGAGAGGCCAGGAGTAAATTCCTAGAAGAGAAATATTAAAATAGTGGAAAATACTAATCTGTCACAAATACAGGAGGATAATGTTTTCTGTTACTCTTTTCCCCAAGAATTCTTAACCATTGTGTAGAAAAGAACTGTAGTGATTTAGCAAAGAATAGCCATTGCTATAGTTAAAATGAGGAGTTGGTTTGATGCACAAGCTAAAGCTACCCTAGGTCATCTTTAACTGGGGCCTGACGTGTTTCAGTGTTTAATCAGATGTCAGAAGACAACTTAGATCACAAACAAGTTCTGAATATCTCCTGCATGAAGTGAGAAAATGGTTGAGAGACAAGGGATGTCAGCGCTCTGCCTTTAATGTATCTATTAAAATAGACTCCAGTTATGCATCCGTCTCTTTTTATTAGCTACTTTCATTTCAGCATTCATCCTTCTAGAAGTGTTCACATCTAACATATTAAATGTACATATTTCAATGAAGCCTGTGTGTTCAGCCAGTGCTCTAAGGCCAAAAGTGTACGTCCAGCCCTTACTGGTACCCTTGTGTGCGGCGATGGAAGCGCCACAGCACTGCAGCCTCAGAGCCTCACCGGCGCAGCTGCACCTTCTCCCCTGCTGTCGCAGCCTGGGGAGATCTGGCAAACGCTGTCGAGCTCAGGACAAATTCTCCAGGTACTGGATTTGGGTTCCTAACGTTCATCCTCAAGTAGGCAACGCACTGGTAATTACATGAAACAGTATTTGGTGCTGAAAGTTATTCAATATCTGTTCAGAATAATTAGTCTGTTAGAGTTCAGATCTATTAAACTTTTCAAATGTAACATACAACCTCTTCTCTTAGGGCATTATAAGAGTAAGATAAGAGATACTATGGAGCTTGTCAAGGGGTTGTATTGCTGTACTTGTAAACACAGTGATTTAAGAGGACAGGCCTTAATTCCTAATCTCTGAAAATAAGTACATTTGTTTCTGTCACACTGTAGGTACTTATTAAAAAAAGATAAACTCAATAGGAGGTACTAATCAGTTCTCTTTTCTTTCAGAGGATATTTAAGTCCTTTAAAGATTTCAATGTTTATCCTACATTTTAACCAAGAAAATGAAAGGTTGCAGTTAGGATCTTTTAATAAATTTTCAAACAACACATAACAATAATATTCTGCTTTGGGAAATTTTCTGTACATGGCTCTGTACATCGTTCTGTAACAGTGAAGTCCTTAAGCTATTTCCCCAAACACGGAGTGTAATCATGTAAAGCAAGAGATTTTTACGAAACAACTTCTCCTTTCAGAGGTGCTGTAAAAAAGCAAAGCACCGCTGTTCATCAGGGATAACCTGTTACCCGTTTTCCAGCCGCTGGAATCCCCATTCCTGTAGGGCTATTACTAGCTTTGCCATTGTTTGGGGGGGTTGGGGGGGTTTTTTGGGGGTGTTTTTTTTCCACAGAGCACCCTGGGGAGCTATGAGCGCACTGCTTCGGAGGCGACACCTCTTCGGACTGCACGCTGGACGACTGCGACGGTGATGCCCTGCTCCAGGGGCTCGGGACTGCGCAGCGGCAGCACGCCAGCTCGCAGAGCCTCGCTGATACAAGGAACAGTCACTGTTTTTTCAGCTGGGCTACTAAATATGCACCAAGTCAGCCGCTCCTCTTCACAAACCGCGGCAATAGCTGTTTAACTCCAAGCGCTCAGCTGGCCCGCTGGCCCCGCAGCCCGCCGCTTCCCCACCCCGGCCCGCCCGGGGCCCTGGGGCCGCTGCAGCAGCCGCCCGGAGCCGGAGAGGGGCTGCCGACCCGGGAGCCGCTTCGGGCTGCGCAGCTCTGCTCCGCGCTTACCGCCAGCTAGCAGCGAGGCTCCCGTTTACCCATCTAACAGGGCTGCTGAAGAGTTTAAGGCAAAAAAAAAAAGGGGGGGCCGTGGCCTACTCGGCCCGCGGGGCCGGGCAACCTGCGCGGGACCCCCGCTCCGCAGGTCCCGGCCCAGGCAGGCCCGGGGCGAAGCGGGCCGAGGGCGGCCGAGGGCCGTGCCCACCCCCTCCCCGGGG
>Ga0065711_1000806_pt1 | contig 69198 bp, 33 predicted proteins | sample Hoacrofraction12_FD_59098 | JGI IMG/M metagenome (GOLD analysis project Ga0065711, IMG submission 59098) | Hoatzin crop microbial communities from Cojedes, Venezuela - Epithelial fraction 12 v2 (version 2) | ecosystem: Host-associated > Birds > Digestive system > Esophagus > Crop | place... | reverse complement strand
ATCTTCCCCTCCATCTACGATAAAAAAAAAAAAAAAAAATCACATAACCCAGCTCCCTGGAGACCCTGGGCATGCAGCAACTGAGGCTTGTCTGCCTCATCCACCTTTAATCAGATTCTGTTGCTGAAGCTTTTTTAATTATATCTCAGTCTTTACATGTTTTTAAACTTAATTTATCCTAGAGAAAGATTTTGTATGGGAGCTTTTCCAAGGTGTGAGGCGTACAGTGCAGTGATTCACCCCAGTGTCACTCTGTCCATTAGAAATCCTTGGTTAGAAGTTAAAATTGAAGTCATCTTGCAGAAGACCATTATTTCTGCTGTGCCATGGTACTGTCATAGATCTCTGCTACTACATAACTATGACTTGTAATAGCTGTGCAATTATGTAACAGTGAGTTCAGGTTTTACCTGAATTTGGACAGAAACATATTCCTATCTTCCTTTTGAAAAGGCATTTAGTCTGTTTTATAAGTCTCTATTTTGGGAATAATTATGAGTTGACTGCAAACATGGATCACTAGATTAAGAAGATGGTAAAGGTTCTTTTAACATCTAGACTGCTTTTAGAAAAAGAGAATTTCTTTTAAGAACAGAGACATGAGATAACTCTGATGCAGATTCACTCATCCACAGTCAAATACAGTTTCTCTTTATTGAACACAATCTCACCTTACCCTTCAGAATATCAAAACCCTCACTTTCATGTGCATGTATGCGTGTCAGCAAAAAAAGGTAAATTTTGGCACTAAATTCAAAATGCTTTCCATTCACTTGGAAAATAGAAAAAAAGAAAACACAAACGTAAATGCAAAAATCACCAGACGAAATGAGATTTTTTTGAGAGACCTCTGCAATTAAACTAAAGCAGAAGCATTGCTAGCTGCAATTTTTCCTCCTTCTGGACTTAGCATCATGATATCAAGAAAACAAGTAATTTCAGAGATATGGGACCATTCCTCCATCCAAAGTATAATTTTCCCTGGCTGGTGTTTAACTGCATGCCGCCAAAGATTTCTTTGCAAGCATCCATACAGCTTCAGATTTCCACTGTGAAACACAGATGGAGCTGAAGCATGCAAAGCAAATAAGGCCCTACAAACTCACTGCACGCATGCCGTTGAACTGCTGCAGAATCTGTGCAACCACCTTCTCGGCTGCTACTGTATAGGAGCTTCTGACACTGGCACAGGAGAGCAGAGGGACTCAAACGCTCGAGTTAGTTAATGGGCACAGCTTGCTGCTTTGTGGACTCTGTGACAGGTTTAACCCTGCTCAGGCAGTCCCTGCACGTTCAGGCCAGCGACTCCAGCATCTTCTTGCGAATGGAGTTACTACAGAAAAAGCATCAGTCAGACTGATTCAACCCACCCATAAGAGCTTTAAAACAGGAGAGGAAAAACTGTCAAGTAATTTCAAAGGCTAGAATGAGTTTTGATTTGGATTTCATCATTAACAATACAGCTTGGAAATAGTTGGAAACAGTTACCAGGGAACGAGATGTACATTAATAGAAGGAACTGCATCTTTTTTTCATTTAGAGCTTTTTTTTTTTAAAAAGCAAGTCTGAAAAAGATTTTCAGGACAGAGACCCTCTTGAGCTCCCCTCTCCTTATAAGCTTTCTCAATAATTGTACATCTAATTGAACCATTCCTTTATTCCACTGATTCTCCCACAAAACATATCCTAAACAGCCTACCTTTGCAAAGCCCAAACGGTATGAAGATGCTTTTTACGGCATCATAAGTTTTTAGAAGGCTGATGTCCTACAACAAGCACAAAGCCAGCCCATACAAATTATTGACTAGAAAGAAGTACTGGAAAGTTATCATTTTTAAGGCAACATTTCATATAAGATTAAGAATCAAGTAATATATCCAGCTCAAAGCTATTCCAAATGCAAAGAGATATAGCATACAGACAAATATCATTGGCTTCTAGACAAAGCTAGTAGCTTCTTTTCTGGGAGCAATTCTGATATTTCTAAAGATTCTGAATCAGAATAAAGCCTTAAAGATGCCTTATTTCCTGCAGGAGCAAAATTGTGAATATTATTCTTCTGGAAACTGTAGGTGCTTTTCCAAGAAAAAGCAGCAGCTTGCTTCTCCCAGGAACAAGCACATACTTCACCTCCCAGTTCTGCTGTTTCCAGAGCTCTGACTACATTTGGCCGGGTCGGGGTCTGAACCACAGTGGTATTAGCAGTGACCCGCAGGCCACTAGACAAGCTGAAGTAAGTCTGCCAGGGTTTCATGGGAAGTTCATGTAAGCAAAAGAAATCTTCTGCAAAAGACCTTTGGATATGGACAGATCTTAAACAAAAATAGTTTTTCAAAAAGTTTTAAAGCTTTTTGCTGAGAAACTCCAGTTCTCTGGTTTTAAATCCACTGATTGGAAAGTTCATTGGATTTTCTAAAATACTGCAGAACTGAAAAATGCTCTAAAGGAAGCCACCAAGCAAGCATATATCCCATCTCTATCAGATACAAAAGGTTGAAATCCATTTGCTAGGGTCTTGGCAAGGAATGCCAGCGCTGTCTTTTTGATCAAAAACTTCTAAGGTTTCTCCAGAGATGCTTTCATCCATCAGTTTCCATTTGGGAAGATTAGTCGACCAATCCCTTCTCTAACAGAATCTAACATTAAATGCTTTTAAATGTTAATGTTTCCTTTCCAACTCTAGAGATGTGAATCAAGAACATGTCATGTTTTTCATACTCTTTTTTTTTTTTCCCAGCCTGCATTAACTGGTAAGAAACACCACTCTGGAAATGGAAATACTGCCAAGCTAGTAATCAAGAAGTGGCAAGTAGTGGTGAAAACCCCAGAAACATGCTTCTTTCTAGATCTACAACTTAGATGTAGTGTAACATCCATGTAGATGAAAGTCTCACTAGAGGCCTAGATCAGTTACCAAGCTGAGTACTATCTTGACTTGTGATATCAGTGCAAATTAGGGTTTCTGCAAGAAAAAAAAATAGTTTGATTTTGTAATCAAGACTATAGGAACTACACTCCTTGTACAATGCACTCAAAAATAAAATTGCCTTAACTTTGAAATTCAGAATTAAGTGACATAGCCAAGGAACTTCCTCAAGGTTTTTGGGAAATAGAGGATAGACTTTTCTCTTGTGAAAATCAGAAAAAAGGACAGCACTTCAATTTCAAGTTAAATAGCATCTGGGAAACAGCTTTTAGCTGAATTAGGCTTAGAATGTGGTGCTTAATTAAACTAATCTGAAAGCTGGGGGCTATTATTTAATAAGAAAAGGTTTCACCTTCTGAAGAAATCACTACTATGCTTTTTGGCTGACAGCAATTTTGAGCAATGATCACTCTAAAAGGGTTGAGGATTTATAGTTCTGAAAGAGAAGGTAAGTAAGCGGGGGAGGGGCGGGCAGGGAATCTATTCAGACAGTGCATCATGGCTACAGCTTTGGCATGATAATTTTTAGTAATTTCCACAATCCAGGTGCAGAAAACGTGCTCCCAGAAAGGTTACCAGGCAACAGAGCTGCTGGCAAACAGCGGCTGAACTGCGGCACCGCTGACCATATCGCGCCTCTGCAGCTTTGTCTCGCTGGAGCTGCCCACGGGAGAGCAGCTGGGCCGGGACTGCTGGCACAGCAGTCACCCTGACGCTGTGGGGCACCGTCCAGCGCCGAGTCACAGGGCAAGGGACCCAGCAAAGGTTTCATGCGGGCACCCTCAGCACCAGGTAGGTGGCTGCCATCGCAGAGCCCGCCATAGCTCACAGGCTTCCCTGCTCTGCTCACGGGCTGGGGCAGAGTCTTCTCCGGGTCACCCAGCCGCTGCGGCAGAACCGCCGTGCGTCGATCTGAATGTACAGGCGACACGATCGCCTATGGGGTCAGTTACTGCATCTGCAATGGCACAGCGGCCTCCTCCCTGACGGGCCCCGCAGTCCTTCAGTCCAATAAATTTCAGTTTGCCCATAATAAAAGGAGCAAGAGCAGCAGCAAGCACAGAAGAGAAGCACAGTCAGATATTGCTCTTTACTGTTATTCTGCCTGTTTTTATATCCCTGTTGCTTTCTTTTCCTCTTTTACTTTTCCACTTTGCTCCAATGCTTGAATACCTCTTTATTTATCCTGTGCATCCGCACTGTTCCTCAACTGAATCACATTCATGTTCCTTGCCTTGTTCTTACAAGAGTAACACTTCTTGCTTTCACTCATCACACTAAAATTGCACACTTAACTTTAATCAATAAGGTTGTTTCTCTTGCAGCCCTGGCACATTATCAGGATGGGTCCTTATAAACAGCAGAAAATATTATTTGTCCTTGAGCTATAATGTTCTTGGGCACTGTCGTCTTATATTCAAAAGCTTTTGTAACATTGCACATCCCAGCTTTCTCCCACTGGCAACTGAAGAAACTAACAAATAATCTTTCTCAGGTAAGAGACATTTGTTTGGATTTGTGAAGATGTGAATATTTGCATATGGCAGGCCTTCAGCCCCAGCACAGACATCTTGCAGGGGTTTTTGTCTTTTGCTGTAGCTCATTCCCACAGTCCTGTCTGCTCTTCCCCTGTAAGTCTGGTTCAGTCCAAGAGTCTTCTCTAGGTTCCTTCCATCAAAAGAGTAACTGCTCTTTCCAGCTTGGAAGAATTTAAAAGGAATAGTTTGATGAAGCCAAGAAACAACTTTGGCTATGATATTTTCTGGAAAGGCAGGGTTCTCGCCCATACCAAAAGGGGATTCCAACCAACAGACACTGCAGTTCCCCACACACAGGGGTGACAACGTGTGGTAGCAACAGGATTTTCCTCTTCCTTCTTACTCTTGTTGAAAGAAATTACAGCCAGTGGGATCCCAGGAGTATTGTGTGCCTCTGTCAGGAGGAACCCTGTGCAGGAACACCTCATGACAAGGAATACAGAGTTTGGAGCCCAACCTGCAACTTGATTTTGAGTTTCGCAAAGGAGTTTCCAAACAATTTTTTTCAAGCACAAAGGGTAGAAGTACAGCAAAGCTCTATACACTCTATAATACTTCTGTAGGAAAAATTTGTTCTCTTTGTCCTTCCTGTTGCCGATCAGAATGACTTAAAAGACAGTTTAGAAGTTTAAATCAGAGCAGACTGCATGTTTCATATGTCACTTCAAGATACAATCTACAAAACAAGTTGGAAAGCAGCATCTTGCTGCAAAGAAGCTTCACTATGAAAATTTATTTCCATTATTTCATTCTCTGCTCTCAAACACTTCCACCTCTACCTTCAGAGGAACTTAGTTTGTCAATAATTACAAAGTAGGCATAGAATAAATAAAAAAAAAAAAGACTTTAGTAAAAGCTTCCTTTTCCTCTTCAAACAAGCTGATAGCAAAAACTTCAAAAGTAATAACTGTAACTGAAGACTATCTTGAGTAAAGTCTGACATGAATATATCATAGGTGGTCAAGAGCCAACTTTGTTATAGCCCTCTAAACTCTGTGCTTGCTGAAAGGGTTTCCATCGCTCACAACGGTTTACAGACAGCATTTGAAGTTTCTTCCTGACTCAGCATAAGGAGGCCCTTTCAAAGGGAGCAGTTGTCTTGATTGTTTAGAAGGAGCTTACCCAATGGAAAACCCTTGAAAACATTGTACATGTGACTCATCGTACATTTATACAATCTGATGCAACAACACATTTGCTGAAACAGGGCACCAATTTTCCAGAGGCTGATTTATCCCATTCTTTAGTGGATGTGTATTTAAAAAAAAAAAAAAAGAAAGAAACCCGACTTTGAGATTAATCATTCAAGATGTTTCTCTGAAGGGATCCACAATATACGCATTTCACTTCTAAATGTCTGCGTTAGAGGAGATAAAGTTTACCTAGCAACCATTTCTAAACTATTCCTGGGCACCGCAAGCATCTAAGCCACAGTAAAGGAGGAAGGCTTTCAAATTGTGGAAAAAGGCTTTAATGTCTGTGTAATAACTCAAGACATCACACAAATCTAGTAACTCTGACTGCAGAAGGGAGAACTGAGAGTGCAATCACGTTCTGCAGTCAGGTCACTCCAGCGCTCCATATAATCATTCTTCTTTCAGGTCCAGGTTTCTTACAACCAATATACAGTAAGAGGTGTGATTATCAGCAGTGACCATTTACTGCCAGACACAAAACCATCAAGAATGGAGTAAAATAAAAAAGATTCTCATTCTGGAGGCAACCAGGATTATTACTGCTTCATCCATTTGTTGCTACTTCTTCCTTTCTTAATACTACTGCCAAAGAATCACAAATTGCAGTTTGCTGCGTCACAGTATTTGCTGTAACACACATAGTTACAACTTTGAAAATGGGTTTTCCTTAACACCCTGTTACCAGGAAGGTTTTGTGGCTGGATCTACACTGAAATATGTGACAACACAGGTACAAAAGGACTGCAAAGGCAAAAACAAGAGGGCAGAGACTCAAAGGCAGAGACAAAAACAGCCCCCAGAGAAGTAGGATGCTAGCATCCTCGCAACCAGCACAAAAGCAGAGAGCTCTGCACGCTCCACAGAGATGGGATGCTACATTCTGCAGTGGCTGGTGATGAATTTCCCCATCACATCCATATCGTGACTTCATTTTCCTAGAAGCAACAGTGATCTCTTCTTTACTGTAGTGTACATGAAGCAGAACATGGCTTAATATATCTTTGCAGACTCCAGACTGAGAGACTTTCAGGATCTGCAACTCTTCCATTGACTTTGTCATGCTGACCAATTCTCTGAAGTCCAGTCTGCAACTCAGAAATCAGCTGCCAGATTCCCAAAGGAGATCCCAGATTTTTATCAGAACTATTACAGACAGAAGTCTTTCTGAATAGGTTCAGGTTGTTGCAAGGTACCAACACCACAGACCATAAGGTGGCTGCCAACAAGATTTCAGGAATGAAGACAGGCTCCCTAGCAGGCTCCCTAGCAGTAACAGCTGTACGATACGCTGTAGCCTACTACAGAGCTATCACAGCTCTTCCAACATTCTTCACTTCCTCTGTATTTACATATCTTGCATATATTTGCATGTCCTTATTTCCTTCTTTTATAGCAGAAGAAGCCCTTAAACCTATATTTTGGTTTATAGCAATAGTGTACCACACATCATCTAACAATAAAACAGGCAATAGAGCTCTTAATACGTATTTGGTAGTGAAAAGACACACAGATCCTTTTCATATGCAAGTAGATAGTCTAAAGCGAGCATTTTATATAACACAAGCACTTGTCTGAGCATTAGTCCCATATTACATTAAATTCAAGTTTTGATAGAAAACAACAAATGCAATGTGTGATAAGCAACATTTTTTCCAGTGAGGTCCTCATTGCAGTTAAAAAGTTTAACATTTGGTAAAATGTAAGAAGTCAGATGCAAAAGAAGTCTTAACTAATTACATAACAGGTCACTGAATTTAACACTGGTGTATCCTGCCAGTTCTTTCTAGGTAACGTCCTGGGTAAGTTTTGCATATGCAGCAGAGCAGTATTGTACCAATGGATTACAAACTCTAAAAAGGAAACAGATTTTTAAGGGCAATCCTGAGGCTGGAGAACAGAAGCAGAGCAAATTGCAGTAGGAAGGCAATCTGGAAGATTTAGAATGGGAACATACTGGTGTGTACTCGCATGCTGTAAATGGTAAGCAAAACCACAGTTACTAAGTGGACTAAGAGAAGCCACTGCAACGGTAATATAAATCATAGATCCGTGTAGAAAGACACCGTGATGTCTCTTCCCTTGTCATTCCCCAAGCCTATAACAGGCATTGTCTAGCCTCCTCTTCAGAAAAAACCTTCTGGTGACAAATTCTTTATGATAGCCTTTTCACAGTGATAGGACCAGTACAACAGACAGTACTCAAGATGCAGGTACACAAATACCATAATGTTTTCCGGTTTGTTTTCTGTCCCTTTCCTTACAAATCCTGCATTCAGTTTGCTTTTTTGGGTGCTGCTGGCATTTTCATGTCATTATTCCTTATAAATCCAAGAGAACACGCTTCAGCATTAACAGCTAACCCATCCATACTACTAACCAAAACAAACAAGCTTTGTCTTCTGGCTACAAGGCCAAATAGCAAAACCTGGCCACCCTATGGGTCACGCAGCACTGAGCCTCCCTGGACCTTGCATGGTGCCACTGTGGGTGTAAGACAAGACCCCACAATACTAAAGGTATGCCGGGATCAAAAGTCAGGAAGAAGAAATAGAAAGTGCACTTTCACACAAGACAACTGACATATCCCTAACAACGTCATGGACTGAACGTCTTTCTTTTGAAGTCAATAGCAGAATGTGAATTAATTTGACCTCAGCTTACTATGTCACTGAAATTTTAAGTTCATTAAAATATATACATATGTAAAATATATATGCTACTGCTTGTGCATTGTCGCAAAAGGGCTATTGCCTTTAAAACTTTAAGGAAATAGCTGCAATTATAATGTACTAACAAGCTGCAGTTGTTATAACAACATGGCAAGGTTAAAGGTTTGGCAGAAGCTGTACACACTGGAGTTTATAATCTATAGCAAGTAGGAATGCACTAAGAGGACAATGAACAGCTGCTGCTTTCCAGTTAAAGTGTTTTTAAATAAAGGTGCTTTCCACGTCCCCCCCCAACTTTCCACCTTCTTATTGATAAGACTACTGCCTGCAATCATGAAGACCCATTCCACCTCTTTATCAAAGAGTTGAGCCGAGCTTAGAAGGGGTAGCAATGAATTATCTGGTTTTCGTAAGTCTGGAAACTAAAATTATTTTAAAAAAAAAATTAAGCATCTTTCATGTACAGTAGAACAGGGTTTGTAAAGTAGACTAAGAAATTAGAAAGTTCAATTAAAGGAATCACAGCTCATGCTGTCTCTTTTCTAAATACTACGCAATTACACTGCTCTGAACTTAAAGTGGGAGAAGGGTCCCATAAGGCACTCTGCAGACAGATTTACACTAAGCTGACAGTTACCAACGGTAAATGCCTAGGGCTTATTGATAAGTTTGTCCCCTTTAAATAAAAGGCAGAACCATAGTTTTCAGAACAGGCCCAAAATTAGCAAAGGTGCAAACTCATACCACAAGACAAAGTTCATGAAGTACTAAAAAGCAATGAACAATTTAAAATATATTTCATTACTTTAAAACAAACAAAAAAACCCATCCAAAGTCAATACCTAGTTTCACATATTCTCGAAGGAGAATGGATTGAGAGCAGCCCTGAAGAGAAAGACTTGGGAGTGCTTGTCAATGAGAAGCTCAACATGACTCAGCAATGTGTGCTTGCAGCCCAGGCGGCTAACCATATCCTGGGCTGCATCCCCAGCAGCATGGCCTACAGGGCAAGGGAGGGGATTCTACCCCTCTGCTCTGGCAAGACCCCACCTGGAGTACTGCCTCCAGCTCTGGAGACCTCAGAGCAGGGAAGACATGGACCTGTTAGCCACAAAAATGATCTGAGGGCTGGAACACCTCTCCTGTGATGACAGGCTGAGAGAATTGAGGCTGTTCAACCTACAGAAGTGAAGTGAAGGCTCCAGGGAGACCTTATAGGAGCCTTCCAGTACCTGAAGGGGCCTAAAAGAAAGCTGGAGAGGGACTTTTTACAAGGGGCTGTAGTGATAGGACAAGGGGTAATGGCTTTAAACTGAAAGAGGGTAGACTTAGATTAGATTTAAGAAAGCAATTCCTTACTATGAGGGTGGTGAGGCACAGGAACAGGTTGCCCAGAGAAGTTGTGGATGCCCCTTCCCTGGCAGTGTCCAAGGCCAGGTTGGACAGGGCTTTGTGGAACCTGGTCTGGTGGAAGGTGTCCCTGGCCGTGGCAGGGGGGTTGGAACTAGAGTATTTATAAGGACCCTTCCAACCCAAACCTTTCTATGGTTCTATGATATTCAAATTGCTTGAAAGTGAAAACATATTGAATTAGTTCAATGCTTAGCTTTCAAAACTTCCATAGCCCAGTTCTGGCATTAAACTAATAATACACATGCAGATCAGTCCATGCTTTTGCTGACCATAAAGCTCCCATTTATAGAAACATTTCACTCAAAAACGTTAATTCAGATAGAAATGTCTGAAGCTGTGACCAAGCAGGCAAAGGCTGGATTAACAGCAGCAGAGTAGTCCAGTCTGGCTACTACAATTATGGCAAGACACAGGGACATCCATGGTTTCCTATAGGAAAACCACAGTCTTGAACCCAGTATTCTTGAACCCAGCACAAGAAACATGCAAATTCGTCATCGACACACGTATTGCAGCTTTACAAGCTGATAAAGCCAGCCTACACAATAAGGTGGAGGTTTCTGTAGATCCACATCTCTCTTGCATAGATGCAGTTTGTTTTCTAAGAAGAGTCTGCAGTAAAGTCTAAAAACATATCCCTTCCTCCCAGAAGAGTTAATACGATGTCTCTTGGCTCAACACAAACTTGTGAGCCACTTCCATTCTTAGAGAGAGATCCTGGTCATTCTCTTTTCTACTTCTCCCAGCCCCACCAGATTTAAGCCATTGCTCCAATTCTCCGGACTATGATCCATAACTGCAGCAGGTCCAACAGACTTTGGACATGGAGCATCTATGGATACACTTTTCCACAAATATGGAGTTACTTACTCCATGCTAGATGTCTGCTTACACTCAGGGGGTGGGGATTACAACTACATCGCACTTTGAGAAAGAGGATAATGCACCTTCTTCATTAAGGCACAGCAATGAGGCATTCCACACTTCATTTCCAACTTTCTTTTAAGGCATAAGCAAAAGCAATTGTTAGAGGTATCAAATCTTGAGGCCACCATAAAAATCACACTCCTTAATAGAGCTGCGGAGTATAACTGTTTCTGCTCTGATTTATTAATTAACACATGCAGTGCAATGACCTCTTCTAGAACACAGCCTTCCAGCAAAGCAGAACAGGCAACTTTAAGTTAATTACCATCATTACTCTTCATCTAGTAGAAGTCAGCACCAAAAATCTACGTAGAGCTCTCTCCTGCTTTCTGACTCTTAAATGATTTGGTTAACTTATTGGAATCAGCTAAATGAGAAATACAGCAGCTCGCTAAACACCTATCACATATATACTTGATTAGTGCAAACTGCTTTTTGATTAATATGAATAAATCAGGTGCTTTTAATACTCTTCTTGGCTAGACATGAGGATATTGAGTACACAAGCTCACTACTAATGCCTAAATGTGCCCATCCAGAGGTGCAGCACCCCCACCAGGCCACCCAGCGACCTCGGAATCAGCCACCAGTAATGTCAGTGTTCTTGCCTTGGTCACAAGCGCAGTGAACTAGGACAACCTGGCACTCTTCTTGTCTTTGTTACAAGAGCAGTTGAGTTGGGATGATCAGGCACTCCCTAACCATAGTCGGAACTCCTTGCTGACTGGATCATAGCCCTGTCTGGTAGATGCCAGAACTGTACAGTCTGGAAAGTACTGTAATTGTATGGTTGCTGCTAAGGTGCCAGAATCACCTAACACAGATTGCAGCCAGGATGGAAATTTACTGATGGCTAAAGCAAATCATCTCACAACCATATAAACAGCAGTCCTAAGTAAGGCCCTCTGAGCTCTCCTGGACCAGCATCTCCCTCTCTACAGGATGCCTCCCGAAGCTCATGAACTCTGAATTCTGTCAAGTTCAGAGGACCATCACCAAAGACAGGATGCGGGCTGAAACCCTTCACTCCTTGAAGCTCAACCCTCACCCATTGAGAAATGCTGAGACATTGACATGAATATTTCTCTGAACTTCAAGGGAATTTTAAAAAGGTACACCCTTATGTGTTTCTATATCCTTGTGTCTGTGTGCATGCATGTGTGAATTGATTTAGATAGCTGATTGCCATCTTGAATCTGTAATTAAGTCACTGTTGTGACTGGACTAAATTCTATTAACTCACTTTGTAAATCTTAAATTAGTCAATGATTAAGTGCTGTTAAAAATCTTGTGATCCACCTTAAAACTGTGAATGAACTCTGTATAAATCATTCTAACTCGATTCTAACTTAATTTTCCCATGTATGTTCCATTCACACTAACCGAGTGAACCTTCCCACCAAGCTTTGTTGAATCACACTTCTATAAATTCCTATTAAAATAACTTTTCGATAACAACTTTAACAAAGATTCTTTAAGCAACCTAACCACTCATTCACAGCAGCCCACAAATGACCCAGTAACTCATCTCAGCCCACCCAGCTCACTCAACCACACTCAGTCTTTTCCCCCATTCCACAAGAAATTCCACAGCTCCTCAGAAAAATAGGCCGCCAAAATTTGCTTTTAGTGCCTATTCCTTCTCCACACAACTTCAAACCTGAGGCATGCATCTCCAGCTCCACGTTCAGCCAAGCCCACGGCCCCTTGAACCACCACAAGTGCTGCAGACAGAGCAAGTTGCTAGAACCTTTCCTGAGCCACCAGCTATCTCACTCCTGTCCAGCTGCAGCTTTTTTAGGGTACTTCCCCTGAAAAATACCAGTTGGATCCCCACCCTAATTAGTATTCACCCCACACTGACCCTTAACACCTGCTAGGATGGAAAACTGTTGCTGTAGGCAGTTTTTATGACTAGAAATAGCATTTTTCCTTTATGTGCTTTCCCAACAATGCTTCAGGACTATTTAAATTCTCAGTGCAAACTTGAGAGGTGGGTGTTCGAAGCTGCTCTCACTCATTTTGTGCTAATTCGAGACAGGAGAGACTTGCCAGTCTTCATTGTTGTCTGCTCCCAGCTACTTCAGTACAGAGAAAAAGATGAACCAAACACATGCTTGAATGAAGCTTTGCACTTCTGAAGTTTAAATTCATGAGTCCTTGACATCAGCTCTGACATGTGCATGTAGCACCTATCTTCTACTACAAAATACTGTGAATATGGGTGTTGAATATTAATCTTACTCCTTTTTTTCTGTCAAAATTAGAAGACAGCCCACAGTCCTCAGAAACAGAGAACAGAAGCGACCCCACAGCCCTCAGAAACAGAGAACAGAAGACATAAATTAACCAGGACTCTCAGTTCCCCAAGTTTAAAACAATCTGGCACCTTGTATTAACTGGAAGACTTTTAGGAACCCAATTACTGAGGTAGCAGTCTGTCAGCTTGCATCAGGTAATTCCTCTGTCTTAGCTGGATCCTATCTGCAAGGATTGATCACACCTCACTTTATATCACACTGTCCCTCCTCCTTCCAGGATGTCAGGAACTTCCACGTCTTCCAGCTACACGAATGTTTCTACTTCTTCATTTGGTTTTGTTTGTCCATCTACTTCACTGAGGCATGTTGGTCTGACAGTGACTTTTGGTGAACAGAGAGGAAGAATTGGTTTAAATTTCAAATAACGTCTGCGTTTCTGGCAATGAGTAGCCATGATTTTCTTCTGCACCATGAAACACTCCAAAATATGGCTTTTCTCTGCCTTGGGGTAGAAATAGCTCATACACCATCTGCCTACATGTTGCACATCTTTACGTGCTTTTCTGTTCACTCGTAATTTTTTACCACAAAAAATCTGAAAGAGGATTTCTTGATAGCAAACATAGCTATTTAGGGCCACATCCATCCTCTGAATCAGCAGGACAGGAGCCTGCTCCAAGCTGGAAGATGTTTTGCCACGCTAACCCAAGCTAGTGTTCTTGGCGACAGTCACAGTATTTCATCTGCGGCTGATACCATGTTCACATGGCTTTGTGAATGCCCATGGGGTGTACAGTGGCATGCTTTGTTGGACTCTATCAATCAGCAAAAACACAGAATACAATTAAACATTCCAGAGATCTATGATAAATCATAGCTTTTCCAATAATTAACAGCACACAACACTAGGAAGGACTGTTAAACACGTTCTTTTCTTTTTTTTTTTAATTAGATTTGGAAAAGTAATGTAAGCATTCATTAAAGATAGACATTAAGTTTCTGTTTCCAAAGACAAATACATTGGCATTAGGAAACCATCAGTGATCTGTACTAGGCAGTGCTAGAAATTTTCCCGCTGCTACTCAAAGTTGCTAGAATTTCAACAAGAAGCTGTGATTACTATGCAGCTAAACTACAATCAGGAGAACAAAACCAGAAAAGTTGGCAATACTGCATTACCAGGTGCTTGTTAGGGAGTTGTTTAGGACACACGGGACACTTGGAGCAATGGTAATTCAAGATACATTGCAGATGGAGATACTCTACCAGTCATGCTCTAGAAAGTCTTCTTCAATCTATTAAAATTAAGAGACTGCTAGAACAAAAACCTCAAATCAGATTATATCAATGGGCACTAAATTTTCAAACACTTCATCAACTCTAGTCTTGTACTCCATAGTCAGAAGTCAAAATAAATTTCCCAGATGTTTCCGGAGTAAAATGTCCAGGGTTACTACGACAAAAATTAAAAGGTTAAATCATGTAAATATTATGAAGTTAACTTCTTCCTCTAATGACAAGAGGAAGAAACAGCTTCAGACAATGGTTATAAATGTGACATTGACCCAGCAATGGTCTATTAAATTAGAAAACTTCTGCAATTGATTGAGAACACTTGGACTGCACCTACACAGAAAGTTCTGATAGGATGAAATATCTTCACATCGGAAAGGTCAGGCTTTTGAAGAGATGATTTATTCTAAACACAAACTTAGTGAATTTTTCCACTTCATTGATCAAATGTATTAGAACAAAAATCCAATTACGATTTCTGATTGATTTATTGGCAGGTCTTGGAGACCTCATACCAGTAAAAATATTATTTTTGTATCTTCCAGACCAGGAGGATTCACAGCTTGGAAAAGCAACCTTCTGTCACACAGGAAGTATTAGATTAAATGTGAAAAGCAATGTGTTTTTGTCAGTAGAACTTGCTGCAATGCTATATTCAGGCATCTAAAGTATTTTTCAGCACTGCAGAGCACATTAAGAGATGAACTCATGTCACTGTACACTGTATTAAATGTGAGGCAAAGTCATTTGCAGCAGATACCACATTTCCTACATGTTTTGCACAATGTTAGCAAACCAAGCCTGCAGTAGGGACCTACAGTGAGTCAGAAATGTTGTAGTATCCATAAGAAAATGTCAATTCAACAAAACCAAAATGTTCAAAAAAGGTATATTCCTGTTCTGTAGCATTATGAGCCATGGCTAGAACGGCAAGTGGGATTTCCTTCACAAAGCTGAAGTCATGCCCCTGTCCTCACTGTGCTTTAGGGCAAAGGGGGGCTGATAGGAAGAAGTGCGGGTGTTTCTTTGACTCCAGTTCCTCCCTGTACTGGCAGTGACGGAAGGAGAGAAATAATGGAGCTCTGTGCTCTGCACAAATGCAGGCCAAGTGGCTGGACTTGCAGACATAACATATGGAACAGATGCTGCCATGTGTGGCGAAGTCCCACCGTGCCACGGCACTCCTTCCCCTGATTTCCAGACTTGTTTGGAGGTGACTGGAAGACTTATCTTTTTTTCAAACTTTGTCCAAACCCACACCTCAGAAATCTGATTAGTCACACATCAGGTATCAAACCACTCCCCTGTGGAGACACATCCCAGCTTCCACTGCAGAGATGATGCTGGAAGTGAGTTGGTCTTCTGGCTGTGAATTGTACAAACCTACCTCATTCATTCCTTCAAAGGCAAATTTAGAAAACCTCCTTTAAAAGGAAGCTGGCACATGGAAATGATTCTTTATCCCAACCATGGTTCTCCGATCCGTACCCATTCTCCTCCTGCTTCCCCTTCCCAAAGGACGGGTGTGTTCACCGCAGTGCACACATATTGCAGCCGACAGCACTGCCAGCTCCCACAGCTGCCAGCTCGCTCTCCCTGTGGGGCAGAAGCTAATCAAACCCAGGATTCATAGCGCTGTCACCGAAACAAAAGCAGCACCTTTCACCAGGCTGCAGAGCTCGCAAGGTGTTCACTGGAGATTAGACATTGAAACACCCCACAGCCCACAGGCAGGACTTGGGGGGGGCCACAGGAAGGCATTTTAAGCTATGAGCCCCTCGGGACCCGCAGGGTTGGTGTCTCTAGATGAATGCCCAGCCTTAGATCCATTCTCGCTTGCTCATTCTCAGACACTTCTGGTATCCAGTATTTCTCAGGTACTTCTCAAATCATATAAAATAAAAAAAAAAAAAGAGGGAGTGAATCTATTCCTATTTTATAAGAATTTTTACCGAAGGACAGACTACTCTTAAGCCCAGGCATGTGCTAGGTGTTTTGCATTGCTGTGGAAGAACAACGGACAAGAAATAACTCTCTAGAAGATACAAATTCATACATATACCAAGCTCCTGGCCTCTCTCAGCAGATTAGGGCTGGCTCCCCTCGACCAGGTTGGAGACCATAGTCTATAACAATTCAGCTTCTTCACTGGAAAACTTTCTTCTTTTCCACAAGCAAATCTTGGAGAGAGGAACTGTTTTTATGCGCCAACTTCAGAAAAATAATCTCAAACTTTTTTAATCACGGTGTGTAAGAAAGCTATCAAAACACTTCTCCTTAGCAAATTTCTCACATGCAATGTCAAATTGAAGTACTTCAAGCTGGTGTCACCTTTACAATGTACACAGGGTTCTGAGGCTGCTAAATTCATATATCTCTATGTAACACCTTTTTTCCTATAAGTAAATAAATAAATATTCCATCATAGCCACTGAACTTTTCTCCATATCTGGCTATTTAAGAGAGAAGTTACAAGAAAACTTTGGAAAACAGAAAACTAAGTTATTTGTCAATGTTTCTTCTTAATCACTTTGACTTTTCAGCACTTTACCTATTGACAATACTTTTATAAATGCATGCTTTTATTTCTTGAAATTGAATTTTTCTTCACTGGAATAAACTGCGATACTGAATTTAATGGTAATACACTAATATGTAGTAACATTTTCAATTGCTTTTAACTCTTCATGCAAACATTTTGTGTTCAAAAGTTATATGACATACAGTCTGCAGAATGGCTACAGACCCAGATGTACAGCTCTAAATTATCTGCATAACAAGTCAGGAAATTTAAGTAAACCTGCTATTCTACAGTGGTCCATAACTTCACACCTGTAAGTTTACCAGGAATTGCATTAAAGCTCTGGGGCAAATAAAGTGCATTAACAACTCAGACTTCAGAGGTTTTTATTTTATGCTAGATACAGTGTGAATTTGCTTGGAACAGGATATATTTCTTGTTGATTTACCCATGCCAGTTTAATGTCACTGATATCTTCAACTGGCAGAAATGGTAAATAAACATAATAAACAACATGTGCAATCTAGTCAAATATACTCTCATTGCAATGAAATAAGAGAAATATTATAAAATATGTTTGTGATCAAGCACAGAATATCAACAGGTTGCTGTGCTACTAAATTTTAGTGTATATTGTTATTTCATATTGTCACAATTTTATCCACAGTATATCACTTTACCAACAATTTTTGTCACAATAGGTATATCCTTCTTGCTAAAATTACATTTTTCTCAGGGATTTCATCTCTGACCTATTGTCTTGCATTTGAAAAATTCCATCTGTTTTGGATTAGAGAAGTAGGGCCCAATGAACCTAGGCAAAAACTTGCAAAAGGCAGAAACCATTATTGTCAAGTGCAGATAATCCACATCTGAAAGCTACTAATCAAAACTGTTCAAGCATGGAAAAGATATTGACTGCTCTTCCTATTATCTTGCAAAAATAAACAGATTCATAGCTCTGCTGAGGACTTTGCTCATTAACTCCCTATGACAGTTAAACTTGATAACTGAATAAATTATTTGTACATTATTTTGCTATCTTAAAAAATTCTGAAGTGTATTAGTCTAATAGTGGAAAAACTCTGACCAATAACTTTCAAAAGCTGAAGTCATGCTTCACATTCCTGTGGAAAAACCCAATAAAGTAAAAATAAAAATTTTTTAAATTTCCTTCTGACAAGGCAACAGGCCCAATATTTGACCCTTGTTCACCTCTTAAGTCTAACAGTTTCCATGGATTTACACAAAACTGTAGACATCGTGAATTTGATATACTCAAAGCAAATAAAGGCTAAGTGTTTCCTGCAAGGACGCTCATAGCTAGGACTGAATGGGGCTGAGCTCGAAATTAAAAAGCCACAGACAGCTGGTGAAAGAATAGCTTCTGACAAAAACCCCCATTCACTTACAGTAAGATGGTGCCTCTGTAACAGAAATTGGAAGAAACGAGGAAAAAATACAAAATGTACATCAGCAGCTTAATCATTTCAGCATTACCAGATAAGCATATTCTTTTTCTGGTAGCCAGGTTTTACCATGGAGAGGTGCTGTAGGTTACCTGGCAGCTCTGGCCCAGGTTAATTAGGAGCAGCCAGCAGAGGTTTAGCAGCCCGGAGGCTGGAGCTGCCTTCCAGAACTGCACTCCTGCCCAAAGCAGCGTGTGATGCTCAGAGGCAATGAACCCCTGAGACATCCTCACATCCCTTGTTGCACCTCTGGTAGGAATGCAAGTTACCCAGCCTTGAGCTGGGTTTTGAATGGCAAGTGCGGTGGGATCGCTGCTTCTGAAATCTCTGGTGGGAAACTCATACCAGGGTGGCAGCCAGACCCTTTGCATGGGAGCACAGGACTGAATTTCAGCTTCTTAACAGGCAGAGTAAAGCGTAAGCTAAGAAGGAAGAAAGAAAATCCAAAAATCCAGATCAATCTGGAAGTCTCTTCAGACTTTGCTGAAAAGCTAGCAGACTGAAAATCAGCAGAAGAGAAGCAGAACTTGGCTGAAGAAGGTTATCGGCTGGTATTTGAGTAGTGTAAAATGAGAGACAATCCAGGAATGTATGCTGGGTGACCCAGAAGTGCATATGAACTCCAGAAAAAGCTTGGACTGCAGGAAAAACCTTTGTGATGGAGATGATCAAGACTGACCAGAAAAGTTTTCCTGGCAGAAAACAGAAGAAAAATGAACACTCCACACAGATTTCATGTAGAAAATCCTAGGAGCTGCATACTATGGGCAAAACAAATTTGGAACTAGAAAAGAAGAGAATCAACTTGTGCCACTGCCAGTGAAAACCAGGCACTGCCCATCCACTCCATGACTCCACTCTTGGCTCTGCAGGACACAAGGTTTGTCAGTGATGTGAAGCTGTAAAAAATGTTTTCCATCTTGTCATGTGCCGCTGCAGAATTAATTAATAGAGAACCAGCTAAGGGTTGTTCTGCATAAGGCTTTATGACATGACCTTTTTGAAGCCATGTAGCTGTAAGACATTATTTTAATTGAATAAAAAATCTTTAATTCTGATTAAGAAGAAAAAGTCACGTGGCTGGTAATTTCAATGTCCAAATGTGAAAAGAGATAAAACACGACCACAGTATTGTTCTCTGTCTTGTAACAGTACTCTCAGGCTCTTCTCATCAACTTTTTCATCCTTTAGAAAAGCCCACACATTTTGAGTTTCGTGACCTATGACAAGATTAAAGAGAATAATGATGTATTTGTTCTGAACAAGCTGAAAAATACACAATCCAAGGTTCCTCTGAAGCAGAAATCAATTTTCTGTAAGACAAGCAAACAGCCACACCTTGTTTTATCAGATAGGATCTTCCTTTGATAGTAAGAAATACCAGTACCATTATATTGATGTACATGTAATCGATCTCAATGATGAGGTTCCCTGTTAAACCAGTCCTCTAACCTCTGTGGGTAGCACAGCACCAACTTAACCATTAACAAAATAGAAATAGAAGGCTACCCATTAATTAGCAGTCTCAGTTGCCACAGATCTCTAGGGACAGGGAAGGTATCCTTGAGGGAGTCTCACTCCACCATTGCCCTGTTCTTAGACTCTTCCCCAAGCATCCTTTTTTGGATACCATGAAAAAAAACCAGGTTATTGGGCTAGATCAACCTTCAGCTCAACAATGTGTGGTGAATTTTTATGTGATTAAAAAAGACTTATTTTTTAAGTCTTAGTCCACATACATTGTTTCACTTACATGAAACCAAAAAGATTTCTCTGCTTTGACGTGCACTTACCAAACACAGTAGACCTTGAGCGAATATATCCAGGAATGTACACCAGCCTGCAGTACAGCAAAAACCGTCTCATCCCAAGATTGCTGCTCGCTAGATGGCAGCCCAGGCAGCAAGTGCAACACAGGAGGGGTCTACAGATAGCGAGAAGGGAGGCAAAAGGATAAGCAGCACATTCCCATTACTAGAGGATCTGACATAAGATGGCCTATGCAAAGAGTAGCAGCACTCTGGGAGACAGAAAGCAGGGGGACTCCTGCTGAAACACACCACAGTATCCACAACAGTGACTTATGTATTGTTTACTTCTTCTCAGGGCCACCACTGGGTTCCCATCAGTATCCTCTACTGCACAAAAACTACAACTGTGAATCCTGCCTTAGTCAGGTTTGATTAGGTATATAAGTGAACTAAGCAATTAAGCACATGGGGGGTTCAGATCACTCTCAAAGATCAGTTACTGGAAATACAAAGCAGCATACAATTAAATTTCTTCTGTTCCATGCTGAACACCAATTCATCAATTGATGTTCATGAACAAGAGCTATTGCACTGGCACACAGACTGAGCTGCAAGTTTTCTCTGACAGCTGCTTGTGAGAATGCACTGTTGTCTTCTCAAGCACAGCCATGTGTAAGCCAAGGGCAGGCATTTTTGTTCTGTTGCTCTAAATTAAGCTCCATAACCTACAGGAAGACCAGAAGTCCTTCAACTTCCATACGTCCAGAACTACCACTAAACCAACAGGGAACAAGTATCTCAGAAACTAGCCAACCTATTGTCCTGGGTTCAGCTGGGACAGGGTTATTTTTCACAAGAAGCCAGGAGGGGACACAGAGAGGCCAGCTGACCCAAACTGGCCAGACAAACGGCAGTATTCAATGCCATGGGACTTCATGCTCAGTTCAGAGGGGAGGAAGCTGGCTGGGGGAGGGTAATTGCTGCTGGGAGGAGCATGCTGGGCATTGGGTGGTGAGAGAATTGCCCTGTGTATTATCTTGTTTTGTATAATCTTTTAATTAGTATTATTGTTGCCACTGTTTTCTTCCTTTACTGTTCTGTTAAACTGTCCTTACTCCAACCCATGAGTTTTGCCTTTTTCTTCCCATTCTCCACCCCACCGAGAGGAGGGGTGATAGAGCAGCTGTGGGGTGCTTTATTGCTGGCAAGGCCTAAACTGCAACAGTTCTTATTCATCTGTTTCTATATAGATTTCAGAGCCTGACTGTCACCCACTTTAAGGCTGCTGGCCTCTTATCAAACCAGTGACTGTTCTTCAGCAGAAGCAGAGACAGATTGCATGAAACATGTTGTGATTTGCAAAGCTCTGTAAATATAAGCTAAGAAATATAAAAAATGTGCTTATGAAAAATATGTAGCCCAAAAAGTAATTAAGGAAAGTATGCGTAACAAAACAAGTCAGATATAAATGCAAATCATGCTGCACAACTCAGGATATAGTATAAAATAAATATAATTTAACCAGTTTATGTAGGATACCAAGAAAAACTCACATTCTGTTATTGACAGATGAAGGGGATTTAATTAGCAGCAGGGAAAGAGTGGAAGGAAAACTATCCCCAGTTAGATGAGAAAAAATTATTTTTAGTAATAAGAACATTTAAAACTTTGATGCGTGTAAGTTCTCCTGCTTCAAATCTTTATTCAGCTTCTCATTGATGTAAGGAGGAAGCAAAAACCCTCTGGGGCAAGCTATTCTTTTATTGCTCCACCAACATTTCTTAGATTCTCCCTTCAAAAAACTGGTCCTGACCGTCACTAGAGACAGAACGTGGAGATCGAAGGACCTTGTTTTTATCTCACATGACAAGTCCCATATTATAAAAGCCTGAAACCAAGCATTCATGAGGCCTAAAAATCTGTGTATGCTCAAATGTAGGGATCCAAATCCAAAAAGAAGCATTAACAGAATTATTTTTATTGATTTCTGTGGACATTATGTGGGACCCTAGAGATCTCAACACAGATGAGAACTGTAAAATATATTCACAGTCCTGTCAAAATCTGAAGACTAATAACCTAATGCAAAGTTGCTAGATTGGAGATTCAAAGACATCCATCAAAATATCACTGAGGCACAAATACTTCAAGTGACATCAGGGTAATATGAGCTTGTAACACAGCAAAGGGTAAGTTTCCTTTTGTTTTTCAAGCCCAGTTAAACACTGTCATCCTCTATCATCAGTTCCACTGATAGGGGAGGAAATGAAATGCACAACTGAAAAAAATAATGTGTAAATCCACTGAAAGGTGAACCAGATAGCAGCTTCTGCACAAGCCTGAGCAATACTGGCTTGCCGAATTCTAGGAAGCAGCACGCAGGAGCAGATACCTCCAGCCTGTCTCACTGACTCAGGAGAACCGTGTCCTAGGACAAAAAGGAGGTCAACAGCTCCATGTGCACACCCCACTTGTAATGCAGCTCCATACAGCAGCCCACCTTCCAGCAGTACTGCACGCCCATGTCGCCACTCTCATGCTCTCAGAGTCTAACAGCAAGCCTATGGTATGGAGTAATACTGGTAAATGGTGGGAAATGTGTCTGTAAAATTTTAGATGGCATAAAAAGCAAGACACACAAGAGTGGATTAAAACAGGCTTTATAGTACATGGATGAAACAATTCATTCTACAAAATAACTTTGCTGTTCTTTCGTTTTGGGCACCTGTTTGCAGTTCATGCAAGCAGACCCTTTCTAGCAAACAAAGATTAGTAGCCCCACTGGAGTTTTTATTTTCTGTCCTAAGGTAAAACCATCTACCAACAGTTTACAGTTGAAGTAAAATTGCCCTTATTATGATGGTTTAACTTAGGATGTGAAATCCACCCTAGGTTTTATAGCATGGTTCATTTAACACTCATTAAATTCCTGGGAGAAATCTATTTTCCATCTTTGAATTTTCCAAAACTGATTTAACAAACTTCAACTTACCATCTCAGAAATAATACCAGAATGATTACACTAAAATAATCTAAAAACTTTCCCAGACGTTCAGATTTCTATGGACCTGCCAAACTGCCAATGTAGAGATATACAATTCTGAATTTAACATGCTGTCTCCTTTTCTTCAAGACATCATTTTTAGTTCATGATACATTATATAGATTTCATAGTGTTACACTGACACATGACATTAACTTAAACTAGAGAACCTAACTCTCAAACTCAGGTGCATTTAAGGAAAAACAGTAAATCATTAATTTTAAGGTGCTAGATGAAGTTTCATTCTACATAAAAATGCACTATAGCATAATTAAGACAACTGACAGGTTTTGGTATATTCTTTAACAATTCCTGTATGCTCTGTATTATCCTCAATAATTGGATGTTTGAAAGAATGGATTGCCTCAACAGAAGTCCATGGAAAGAAAACAGGGAGGAAAAGATGAGGTTCAGGATAAACCACTCCTTAACACACCGGTTAATTTTTAAAGACTCATGCCAGGGCCACAATTTCAAAAAAAAAAAAGGTTATCTTACCTTCCTGAGTTTGACTAAAGCTTAGGAACAGGAACACAGAAGGTTTGCTGCCAGGTTTTAAAGGACTTATCATCAAGAAGTTGGCAGTGATGTGAGGGAAGACGAAACTGGCACAGAAATGTAGCATGAGTGTCTAAGAACCGGAGTTTGCAAGTGATCATCAGGCAAGGTTTCTGATACAAAGACATCATACGTTGCTCATAATTCTTAAAATGTAATGAAAAATCCACAATACTTTGCATTTATGGCTTATGAGAAGATCAGATACTCTCTGCTAGGGGAGGCAAGATTTGGCTGAACTCCTACCTGCACACAGGCTATCGGGGTCCTTGGCTCACACTAAGAGTAAGTAAATTGCAAAATTTTATCCCTAGAGAAAAAGGCACAAGGACTAAAACTGGGGAGCAAACACTCTGACAGAGGAAAAAGGTGAGGGAAATGCATGCTTCCCTGCAACACTGGGACTCAAACAGCAGATCAAGAATTTGAGGCAAACTCAGCAAGACTTTAAGACCTAATTTTTAGCCACATCAGGAGTAGAGTCAGTAACAACGAATCCTTCTCTCTATACAGGGAAGACAGGCAGGTTTTCAGAAACTGTTTCAGGCTCTTATGGAGACTGACAGAATATTTTCTTTTCATCCAAAATGCATAAAGTGGGAACAAGTGGCAGTGCTCCCTTTCCTGACACAGGACGAAGTTAATGGGAGATTTACCAGACATGGTTGTCATAGTTCTTCCACATTTAAACTACTTCTCATATAGCAGATAACAGAAGCTCTTGCTTTCCTGCGAAATATCGCACCAGGGAACATGACTGCATGTGTCAGTAGTTTCCTCTTGTTTCCAGGACTGCATAAACTATTAAAGTTTCAGTGCTGGCATAAACAGTCTCTGAAAATAGTTTTACCATTCACATGCAGCAGATCAGCTTCCCCCGAGAAGCCCAATTACAACTCACTGTGTACCTTAAGCCAAATTCCCAGCAACCATATGCTCACTTTAAACACCAAAAAGTAGTTTTAATCACAAAACAAAACTCAGTTGTCAATTGATTACAGTTCGGCCAGGCAACAATTCTCTATTTTAGACAGGAATAACAGTTCTTTTGTTCTGGTTGCTCTTCAGCTGATGCCTTTCAAGTAGGGAACAATCATTTTCAATTTTTAGAGGAAGCCAAAAGAGATTACCTGTATTTCATCTCATAATCAAAGCTGTCTTATTTGTAGTACGATTTCTATTTTAATCTTGTTTGCCTATATGAAGATACCTCATATGCATTTAGTTTTATACGCTGTGTGTTACTAAAAACCAAACAAAGCAGAACCATATTCTGTTTCCTTGAAAGTAAATGCAATTTTTTGCTTTGATTTTAGAGATACCAGCATTGGGTCCTGAATGCAGATGTGAGGCATTAGGAACAAGTGACAAGACTGTGGCTGACGAAGCCACAGGGAGATAGCACGTATACTTCTAAAGCCACTAGCTGCTCTGACACACCCACAGAAAGGCTCTACGAAGAGTTTCAGAAGTGAACAAGAAAAACCCCACCCCAAACCAGCCAAACACCAGCGCACCCCATCAGTGGACTCCCATTAGGAAGGAATGAACAAACACTTCTATCCTGCATCTTACTCAGCAGGTGTGTGATGTGGTGCAATCAGGGGTGATATTCCTTGCATCCATGACAGGCTGCCAGTTCTAGTAAACCTTCACCTCACCTGCATTCCCTGGTATAAATGTGTAAGCAGTATCACTGATCTACTTCTCAAATCATCACAACATTTTGAAAAATTGCATCTTTTGGTACACTTACAAGTATTTCTCTTAACTTTCTCATACATAATATAAAAAAGAATATTTCTGTTTCTTTACTCACTGCAGGCATAACTTTATGTTTTTATAAATATACTGTGTACAAACTTTTGGATTATTATCCTCAAGGATTGTCTTGGGGTGTAGATAAACTAGAAGAAAATGACATTGGAGCATTGCTCACTAGAACACTATGTTTGACTATGAACGTGCTTTTTCCTCCATAGCTACATAAATTCTTGCCAATCAAGATCAATTACTCATTCAAACCCAGAAGTACCTACACTGGCTTTATAACTGGGGCTGAATTCAAACACTTCTTTCCACTTCAAATTTTGCTGACATCTTTCAGCTGAAGATAAACAAGTGGCAAATATTATGTGGCAAAAAACATGTATGTGCTACTCATCGAGCAAATATTTTTTAGTTCAGTGCTGTATCTACTGCTTAGCAAATCAAATCTAAGCAGTCCTGGCAGCGTTCTCTGCTATTCCACAGAAGTTTGTATACTACCACCAGAACTGCAGTAATTTCAATCATGAGGAAGGCAGGTGGCTAATCAGAAAACTATGAAATGATTTGGCAATTTCTACCTAGTTCTTGGTGGATAACCAGGCATGTCACACAAGCTGCCAGTGTGGCTCAGTATCCAGTTGGCAGGCTAGACCAATTAAGGAATGAGTAGATGAAGACATGAGAGAAATCTTAGATTAAACTCTGATTGCCTGGCACGTTTTACAGGAGATAACAGGGACCTAAAGCAAGAGAACCCAGTCCTCGGGATTTTACTCACATGGTAACTGCATGTTCACTTTGCTGCAGCAGTTTAAGTCACAGGGAAGGAAAAGAGCGGTCCGAGTAACTCCCTCTTGCCAGAGCAGCAATGGAGCCAGAAGCATGTCCATATACTTTACTCACTTACTGCTCAAGCTCAGAAACTCAGTTCTGCCTGTCTGGCTTTAAGTGGTTGTCACTAGCACTGACAGTTCCTATACCTTGCCTTCCTTTTATCTAGGAAGCAAAATACACAGGAAGAATGAGGTGGTGAAAATGTAGCTAGATTTCAGGTTTGACCATCTCTGTTGGGCACCTCATAAGTAATGAAGTTAATGAAGTCAAATGTACTGCTGGCTGCCCTCAGCAGGAAGGGAAAGAATCACCTTGGTCTGATCATGTAAATATTCAACAAACAAACAGGTTTTGACTTTCTGCAGAGCACATATTACACAGATCAACTTTTAGTTTGATTGCTTCAACCACTGTACTTTTCCTCTTAGCATAATTTGTATCACAACACAAGTATTTTAGCACATAAATTAACCTACCTCTGAACAGACAGATTAAAAATGCTAAAAAGCTTTTTGCAGGTACAGGTTGAATGAGTCATTCACTGTATTTACAGTATTGTGCTACAAAGCAAACTTAAAATGAAAAATATAGTACATCAAATAGAAGTAAACAATCTCTCAGTTTAGACGTATTTAAGCAGAAACAGAAATGCGTGCTCAAAATAAACTGACATCAAAAGTTTATAACTTTCTAGTGAGTATTTCTTGCTTTGTATTATGCTATTGCTTTGCAAACAGACATTTCGAGAGCTATTTGGTTGTGGAATGAATTGCTTTTTGAATAACAGCTCCACCTGATTTCAAGCAATTCTTTTCCATTTTTCATGGGTGTGATCTGTGACTGGGTGCAAGTTGCACACTGGAGTGCATCCGTGGTGCTCTCAGTGACCACTTTGCCGTCTCAGTGAATGAATATTGGTTTATATACGATGCCTTAAAAACATTTTAAGAAGGACTTTGTTTGCAGAAACAATTTATTTTTACAAGACTTACTTGAAGTTCAAATATTTAGCACTCTGTGAGTCATCATCTTTGAGGTCTAGATGCTCCTGAAGGAAGCTGTGGCAGAGTGTGACCAAGACAGTCTTCCTGTAACAGCATTCTGCATGACAGCGTCACCTATTCAAGACAGCACAGCAGACATCGTTTTCCTGTTTGCATCCTGCCAAGCACAGGGCTCTGAATTTCTTTCCAAAGACTTGGCAAGGCAGGAGTTCCTTACAGAAGTAAGACTCAGTAACCCACCAGTGGGTTATTCCTCACTTGCCCTGAATTAATACATGGAGCAGAGTATGGAAAAAATGGGAGAACAAAGACATCACTCTTAGCTCTTACTTTTTTTATGGAAAAGCTTTAGTGTGCACCTGAGACACTAACTGTTAAAAAACTGTAATTCATCCAAACTCAGACGTTGTCACCTAGGACCCGCAAGCTTTATCTGTCTTTCACTACATTTCCAGGCCCAGACTCTGCAGTCTAAAAAAAAACTGATAATTAGGATATTACAGGTTTTTATAGCAGGCTCCTACTGGGACTACTGCCATGCACAGAGAACAGCAGAAGTCCCACAGGGTAACACTTTCTTACCAATTATGCAAAGTTTTCTCTGAGAAAACAAGTTTTAAGCAAATATACAAGCAGCTCAGGATAAGGAGCAGAGCTTTCAGTTGAAGTGCCGTCCGAAGACAAATTGCAATACCTTTCCTTTCCCATTTCCAAGTGGAGACTTTAGTTAGCCACTTCTCTGAATCCCATTTTCCCAGCATAAAACACTGCCCTGCTACTTATGTTTCTGCCCAGCAGCCACATCTGCTTAGAATGTCAGACTTGCTGCTGAAACTAAAAGCTACCAGGGGTATCATGCATACCTTTGCATGATAGTTATTACTCTCTGACCTTGGCCAGCAACATGACAGAGTCATGGTTCAGCATGAGGACACTTTTCACCAAGACAGCCAAGTAGCTAGATATGCTATTTCACTTCAAGGGTATATGTGTTTCAAAAAACCGAAGCCTTTCAATACTTTTGCTACCTAGAAGTTGAATATAATGCGAGGCAGGACAAGTGGCACCAGGGCACCAAAAAGCCTGCTTATGAAAGGTACATGCTGTTCATTGAAGCAATGGAACTGGTCAAAAAATGAAAGTAGTCACAAAAGATTTTTCCATACATTTTGCGAAGGCTTACAGGCACATACGTTCAGATTTTTTAAGTGTATTGGGCAGATCTCTACAAATCCCAGAATGCTCAACTCATTCACTGGCATCAGTTGTTCTGACCAAACTTGGCTTGCTCTTCAGTAGATTAAACTGTCTTCTGGCCAGAAAATTGCTTTCCTAGAAAAATGAAAATAAGCACACTAAATCCAAATATAACAGCCTTCCTAACCCCAAAACTGGTCAAAATAATTAGCCATGTTCATACTTCTCATTGTCTTGAATTTTCTACCACATACAGCTACTATCAGTCCAGATGCACACAAGTCCTAGGCATCCAAGCAGGGATATTGAAATTCTCAGCACTGTTCGCTTTTGTTCTTCTGTAGTCCAAACCAATGTACATCCATCGTTCCCACCTGTGTAACATCAACTTTACCTTCTTCTGCTATTATCAATATAGCACTTGAACAGCCATTGGTGTTCTTAACTCCACAGAGAATGATTACAGAACCAATCGGTGAGGTTTGGCATAGATTCATCCTCTGGGAAATGTCCATGTCTCAGATGTAATAAAACCCTAACCCTTCAAACACGCAGCGTATTCCTCAGAACACACAGTGACATCATTTTGTGTGCCTTATCTCAAAACCCCAGAGACATAAGGAGAATCAACCTCTGCCTTAGGTCCCTTGGTCATCATTTTTGTCCCCTATAAATGCACAAAACCCTGTCTGGGGCCAGCAATTACACAGCACAGCAGGACTGAAGGGCAGCGGAGAGGAATATGTGGGGAATCACTCATGTCACAAAGCATACTCTGTAGCAGGTCACCTCCATAAAGCACACAAAGCTTGGATCCCAGTTTCTCATACAAAATGCAGAGTTCATTCTGGGGCTGCACATGAACTTAAGAGACAGTTTAAAAGGTACATCAGCATGACTGAAAGCAGTATGCATTTAAAGTCTATGATGCTATTATTTTAGAGCAAATCCTCTTCCAGGGAAGACTTTAAAAGACTACATTGAAAAATATCATAGGAATTTATTAACATGCTAATAATCCTTCAAAATGCAATGGGATTCTTTCCACACGAGGGAACTGGTTTGATTTCCCTTCCTAGATGCAGAAGTAATATCTTGTTATAAACACACACAAGCCTAATTTTAGAACATATGGACTCTGCCATGTGGTTGTTTACTTAAATGGGTTGCTTTAATTTGTCTTGGCACTTTCTAGTGTTGAGGGTGTCTTTCAGGATAAGGAAGAGATGTATGGACACATTGTGGGTTAAAATAGAATATAATTAGAAAGAAAAAGCTCTACAAGATCCTTCTTTATTATATCCACAACACTGAACACATTCTCTAGCTCTGCACTCTGTTATAGGACACTCAACATATACTAAAAGACAAACTAAGAATTAAAATAGCATCACGAACAGTCCTCCATATGTGTATCCAGCGAGAAGCACCACGTGAAGGCAAGTCAGCTACAAAGAAACCAGATGAGTGTGTGTTTTTCACAAATAAATTGTCTTCTCTGTTTAGAAAAAAACATTAAACAGGTCACTTAGGAGCTCCCAACAGCCTCTTACTCATGAAAAATAAACAAATATATGCTAAATATAACATTTATAAAAATGTTTGTTCACTAAATGGGGTATATAGACTATTTTAGTCAAAGACTCCCTTAGAAAATGAGTTAAGACAGTATAATCGAGCCAAACCAGTAAAGACGAAGGCCTGCAGAATAAAGATCATCTCTATACATCCTGGGACCATGACAGCTGTGGAGGAGGAAAGGGAGGCCAAATACGTGAAAGAAAATACTCAGGTTTGACATTAGCAGATGCTCTGCAGAAAATTTAAAAAAGGTTTTCTAAACAAACCTATATGTTGCTGTCTTGCTATGCCAAGACCTAAGGGCACATCCATACACACACTCAAGCCATCCCTGCAACTTGTGCAGTGGCAGAAGGAATTGCTCCAGGCTCCAGTTCATGGACACGCAGCCTGAGGGGCCATTTGAAAAGCATCATCTCTTGGTTCATAGTATCAGAGGTTTTCACCTCTTCAGGCTTGCAGACTACCACAGACACACTCAAATCACTGTTGGTGCCAGGCACTTCTCTGCTGCACCAGTGCAGGCCTTGGCCAGCTGTTTCTGGCTCCACTGCAAAACACAGAAGTTCACATTAAACTGGCTTTGCCTTAAATGAGTGCTGAACGGGAGACTCGTGGTAGGTAAGAGTACCCCAAGGGCAGTGTGAAAACCTGTGTCCCTCTTACCTGTGTCCATCACCAGAACAGTGCATCAGAGCACAGTTCAAGGTACAAGAAGAAATGCAAGAGACTTCAAAAAAATTGAGACATTCATGTAACAGCAGCAAGATGGATATTGGGCCAAAAATGGCACTACAGTATTTTAACAAAGGAAAAGATAGCTGCCTATAGGAAGAAACCCTGCCACACTGATTCAGCAGAATCAGTTAAAATCAGTGTAGGTGAAACCTATATATGACATCTTCAAGTACTGTTTCCTGAGGTCATAATAAAAATTCAGATTGGGATTCCAGCATGCTTTTATTTAAAGCTTGAGCTACACACAACCACAAGGACTGAAGAAATAAAAATGCTCTGAACTTAGTGTCATGGTTTGGGGTATGCTCCCTTGAACCTGCAGAAAGCTGCATTAAAAAATAACTGTCCAGGCAGCCAAAGCACAGACCACTGTTCCGGGAGAGATGTCCCTCAGAGGTACAAACCTGAAAAAAAAGAATTGTTGCACACTTAATTCTTCCCCACATTTCTACTTTCTTAATTTAATAATTCATTACTGTTTCAGAACACTTTAGTATATGGCAGAACATGGTTACCTCAGTCTCAAAGGTGTCCAAGAAGTAATATTACTATAAGAAAGACTATGTAGTATCATTCATCAGTTAACTTCTCAGTTACATAAATGTACTCTGTGTTTAAAAAGAATCCAGGACCACACTGGTCATCTGTTTTATTAATACAGATCATAGAGAGCCTTACAGAAAATAAGATAAATTCCTGATATTGCTAGACTAACAGCAACATTGTTCAGATAACTGCTACAACGTGGCATCTGTATACGATTATGAAACCATGAACAATGCGAGCAACGGAAGTTGCATCTTCTGTGCAGGGAGGAGACGGATGGAATTGTAATTCAACTGCCTTCCCAGAGAGGAAGGTAATCGTGGTAATGAAAATCAGCATATCAAAGTGTGTTTGCATATCAAAAGATAACTCAGCCTCAGATAAACAATTCACCTGCATTCTTACAAATTCCCAGAATTAATCAAGGCACAATACAAAATTTCCCTAACTTAATTAGCATGAACAAAAGGGAAGTGGAGGTCCATATATACTGCTTTGAAGACTCATTAGTGCTCGACAGCATCCTGATAACGTTCAAGTGCAATTAGAGAGGGGTACCAGAGCAGAATACATTTTGAAAGACAGAGCCACAGAGGAAGAGGACTGAGATACTGCCAAGAGACACTGCAGAGAAACACAATGTGAGGTAACAGCTTAATACCAGGCTTATTCTCTGCAGAACTGCTGCTTTTATTTCATGTGTGGGGTTTTTTTCCTGTAAATTTGTTCCAGTTTTGTAACCACTTCACAAGAATAAAATTTGCCACTGTGATTTTTAAATCATCAGCAAGAGGAACTCCTACACACTATTACTTCTTTGAAATGAATCCTAATCATATGGCAATGCAAGGATGTCCTGTAGCTGTCTGAAACTTGAGACAAGTTTGGAAAGTCAACGAGTTACAGTGCATCTCACATTAAGCTGAAAGGGTCAGTCTGAGAACTGATATCTTCCAGTGACAACTCAAAGGCTTCACTACGAGATATAACAGAAAACAGTGTACAAACAACCTGTGACAAGTGAAAGCTGCGTCACCAAAAGTAGGACAAAGTTTAAACGAGAAAAACTTTTATCTCTAAAAAGCTCAAAACATTTGCAAACCATTAAGAATGTTGATAGGTTCAGCCTCAAGTTCTGCAACAAAATATTCTTTATCTATTCCATCACTACCATCAATGAAGAAGCAGAAATACCTCTTGGATTAAACAAAAAATCTGTTATAGCTTTACCAGTAGGAGAGTCCTTACTTCATTACTTCTGTTTTCATTGCTGGTTTTGCAATCAATGGGAGTGAGTATTTCAACAACTTGCCAAGCATCCTATCCAATATAATCACAAAGATTTGCACTACACACCTATTTTTTATTTAAATAGGTAGCAAATGATCATAGTTTTATTCTTTAAATCCATGTTATAATTTAGTAGAGCTATTTTCTCCCTATCCTAATTCTGCTGTCGCTGACCTCAATTGTTTCTTTTGCATTTCCCTTTCAATATATATATTTCTTGCCTTACAAATTTGCAACATAATTATGTTAGGTTACACCAAATGCACATTTGTTTAGTTCTTAAAAAGTAAGCTTGTTTGGAATGACTATAGCAACATGCTGATGATGATTTTTTAATATTGAACATGTATCACAACATCTGAAAATAAGTTAGGATGCTGGCACAGATATTGAATTTAGTCTTCTCTGGCAAAGGATGTTTTCTATTCCCCCTATAAAATCCCACAGGGATTTAAAGCTATCTATGGCACAATCCAACTTCCAAAATGAACCACAGAAAACTGGAAATTCATTTCAATTTTTATTAAACCTCATTCAAAAAAGACATATCAATTCCTGGTGTAATGTTTTAACAAAGCTGACGCTCCTACAGAAACTAAACTAATTCTTAAAATTTAGCCAAGTGTGATAATTCTATCAGCACCTGCATTCCATAAATCTTTCCTTGTTAGCCAGTTCCCAAGCCAGCCAGGGTAGTGTCACATTTTGCAGAAATTAAAGAAAGAAGGACTAGATCTCATCTCCCATCAAACTACAGATAACTTTAATTATCACTAACGCTAATTCTATTATAACTTGCCTGCTGTATTTTTATTTAACACAATGGCTTAAGTCATAAGCACCATTAAAGAGAAATATTTCAGAAATTAAACATCCTATTACAGAGATCCTAATATTGAAACCCAGCCATCTTTGGTGGGGAAAAAAAAAAAAAAAAGAGTATTTAACAGCCTAGTAAGACTGCACAATAACTTTAGCAGAAAGTGAAGCAACTGTCACACCCAGCTGCAACTGAAAGCTGGGGAATGAATTAGGCAGAAAATGAATATACAAGATGGACTTAGTACAAAGGCTACCAGGTTCTTTTGAAAAAGAGTTACAAGCACATTATTTCCAAAAATCTGGCACTCCAAAGAAAAAAACAACATGGTACCATGCCAAAATATTAACTTTAGAGAAACTGCACCTACTAAATCAAATCCTTCTTTCTGCAGTGTGTTAGTGAGCAGGAATTCCCCAACTGGACACAAGCTGCTTTCCTTATGAGCATAGAGACATAATAACACAAGTACGCATAACTACTCCTCAAACAATTAAAAATAAATCAAACACAAATCAGTATTCTTCTCATCCACACATAAGATTTGGGAATTCACAAACTAAGTCCTTCAAGGAGTCAGAAGAGAGAAATATAGCCTCATTTGAGGAGTATTTTTATATAGATTTAGGCAGGAACATGTGGGCATGTTACTGTCAAAAATAAAATAAAAAGCACATAAATTACAGGATATATATGATTAGAATCACAGAATCTTGGGGGCTGGAGGGGACCTCGGTGGGTCATCTAGTCCAATCCCCTGCCAAAGCAGGGTCACCTACAGCAGGCTGCATGGGACCACATCCAGGAAGGGTTTGAAAATCTCCAGAGAAGGAGACTCCACAACCTCCCAGGGCAGCCTGTTCCAGTGCTCCACCACCCTCAGAGGGAAGAAGTTCTTCCTCATGTTCAGACGGAATTTCCTGTTCTTCAGTTTGTGCCCATTGCCCCTTGTCCTGTTGCTGGGGACCACTGAAAAGAGTTTGGCCCCATCCTCCTGGCACCCACCCTTCAGATATTTATAAGCATTTATAAGATCCCCTCTCAGCCTTCTCTTCTTCAGGCTGAACAAGCCCAGCTCCCTCAGACTTTCCTCATGGTAAATGGTAAACCCTGCACCAACAGAAGTGCAAGATGCTCTTTGCCTTAAGGGATTTCTCCAATGACCACAGATATTTCTCACCTGTATTGGGTTTACATGGCAAGAAAAAAGAAATGAGAGCTCTGCAGACAATCAGGTCAGTGAAGGAGGGGAGGAGGTGCTCCAGGCACCAGCACAGAGATTCCCCTGCAGCCAGTGAAGGAGACCATGGTGACAGAGGCTGTCCCCCTTGCAGTTCATGGAGAACCACATCGGAGCAGACAGCCACCCTGCAGCCCCACTGTTCTGGAGCAGGTGGAAGTGCCCTGAAGAAATCTACAGCTGTGGAGAACCCACGCTGGCGCAGGCTCCTGGCAGGAGCTGCAGCCCATGCAGAGAGGAGCCCACACGGGCGCAGGCTTTCTGGCAGAAATTGTGGCCCGTGGGGAACTGTGCTGAAGCAGTCTGTTCCTAAAGGACTGCATGCCATGGAAAGGGCCACGCTGGAGTAGTTCTTGAAAGCAAGGACTCATTTACAACAGAAAAGGAAACAAGAAATAGCATTTGTGTAAAGGATCCATCACATCCTCAGTTATATATGCTTGTACAATTATTTTACCTGTGAATAATGCATTACTGTGTACGGCTACAAGCTGAGGTATACTATAAAAGGAGAACATTAGATATGATGCTTTATAGGAGTAGGACTGAGAATAATATATATGAGATCTATGAAGCAAATATGTTTTTAAGCAGATTAATTGTCATGGGGTTAGAACATTATTATAAACTGGAGGAACTATCACCAACAGCCAAATACTTATGTTCCTGCAATTTGGTTTTATGAACTCAAACAATAACAACCAAATACAAACTCCAGTTTAACTTTGCCCTGGCAGAAGAACCTTCAGAGCAGTCTCAGTGATGTTCTGCAATTGCCACACAGGGGTACTAGAGATATCTATTATAGCCTGAGAAATTAGTCCCAGTAATCATTCATGATGCAGCAGTGCCAAGGAGCTTTACTGAGATTACCTTTTGCTTCATTTGACTCTGGAGTGCACTTTTGAACTAAACTTCACAAAACATCCCCACTTAGAGTGCTCTGATGCACACTGCGGCATCCCAGAGCAAGTGAACTGATTGCCTTTCAGCTGAACAATCTGCTCCAGCTGCAACACAACCCCAGTCTAGAGCTAATCTGAAGTTAAAAAAAACCAACCGGAAATGCATATAGCATGGGCATCAGGGCCTGAGAAGCAGTTGTTTCACACAGCATATCCACTACCTCTGGCCTGCAAATGCAGACTGGCTGCTACGCCCAGTGTTCCCACTGGACTCTTGCCCATTCCGTACCACTCCAACCAGCTACATACCCAGGATTCCACAGGAGCCACAGCCATGACTCACACAGACTTTTCCCAGTCTGTGCCAGGAATATTCCTGATGGGCTGCAATGCCATGATTTTGTACACCGCCTGGTAGAACCACACAGCCCACCCAGGGAAACCCCCAGTTGCCGCTGCACAGCTGTGGTGCAGTCCCACCGTGCCCGCAGAGCAGAGTGCATTTATGGTGAATGCCCAGCACCTTGCTGCAGTTAAGGAAAAGCCTGGAAGAGTTAAATGACTTAGCCATCTCACAGAGGAAAAGCTGTTCTGTGGTGCAACAACGGGCAAGAAGCTGGAGCAGAGGGCATTCCTGACCAGCTAGCGTGAAGGAGGAAAAAGCAACAGAAATTTGAGCTTGCCAAGACAGAAAGAATCATATTCACAGCCTGGGAACAGAGCAAAAAGGTTCACACTCTAGAACATACATTTAATTTAATAATTATTCAAAGTATCCTATATTGAGCCACAGGCCGTGGGATGACCAGTGTATCACAGAAGACAGTGTTTTGTAGCATATTAAATGCTGTACAAACAGTGCCAGTATTGTCGTAACTTGAAGAAGCCACTAACTGGTTTTTCAGCAGTAATGGCTCCAAGCTATTTAGCTAGATTTGCTAACAAAAACACAGCCAAGACAAAACCATATGAAATAATTTAGTTTCCTTCTTTATCAAGTTTATCCTTGCTGATTGCAACAAATCCTAATTACTTCAGCTAAGCCATTTTAATTGAAAGCAGAATCCTACCCTGCTGGGTTAGTAAAAGAAAAAATAAATCATTTGTCTGTGTGCAAGAGAATTTTCTTTAGGACAGCTGAACAGATTTGTTTGGGGCATTCAGTATATTTCTGCAGTGCATTAATAGACATTTATTTGCCTTAAAATGACACGTCAAAAATAGAAGATAGGTCAGAAAGCCATGAACACACCAACGTAAAAAGAGAGAAACTGGCAACTCAATCTTTCTGTTGATAGAGGATGTTAAAATGGCAAAGAAAACATAAGAACCCATAACTATAGTGGAACGAGAAAGCTAATGGTGTGAAATAAGAGTTATGAGTAAAAACATATGTAACAAATATGGGAGATAAGAGCAAACCAATGAGAGCAACAGCCAGTATGGTTAGAGAAAATGAAACTGGTGCACTTCAGGGAAATAAAGCATTTTAAAATACAGTGAGAACAAAAGGAATCTCAAGTCAGATGCAGCTTATTGCTAAATGCAGTTGATAAAATCCTAAACAGGGATATAGACTAAGGAAAAGTACAGCAGATACTTGTGAACTTTTTTCTTCAGAGACACATGTATCCTCCCTGTCACACACCCAATACAAAAATTACTGTCTGTAATAGAAGGAAGAACCCACTGACACTATGCATTTTCAGATCAGTGTATCCAGAAGATTTGCATCTATGAATCTGTAGAGCACCACTTAGGTGAACAAAGAAGCCTTCCAAACTCCTACGAGTAACAAAACCTATAAACTGAGGAATTTCACAAGTCTTGAAGGACTTCCTGGGTAGTTTCAAGATGTAAAAATGGCACGATGGACACCCGGGGAGTTACAGTCTGGATAACAGGATACTACTCACACAGAAGAGTCACTGGGAGTCTCACAACAAAAAAGAATTAGAAGCTAAAATGCAATTAATGACATTCAATATGGTTTCACAGTCTATCTATGCCTTTCTAAGTCTTTTCAAACAAACCTGTTACAGCTGACAAGATAACTTCTCTGGTAGATCAAGGTAGCTATTTTGACATATTCTATTTTGATGTCTTCAAGCTGTTAGATTTAATTCCATACAATGCAAGTTTTTTGAGTTTTGGGGTTTTTTTGCAACAAAGATACGAAGTGGTACTAAAAGGATACAAAAAATAGATTAAAAACCAACTTAGTATCAGGTCTTTAATTGCATTGGTAACAGGAAAATTTCAGTTAAGGTGAACACCACTGGTGGTTGTCCCAGAGATCAGTGCTCAACCAAGTGCTGTTCAATACTTTTACGAGTGATATAAAATCTCTGCTGATAAAGTTTGCAGTTAACACAAAGTTCTGTAGGGTAATAAATGAAGACAGGTCACTGATACAGGACCATCCAAATTGTGTACTGAATAGTCACAATCCAACCAAATCTGTTTTAACATAGCCAAGCTCCAGGTAATGGTGGTAGGATTACAGTGCACAGACACAGTAACTAGCTCAGCCTGATCTCAGAGTATGTCTGGAACACCCTTCATAAAATGGAAAACAACCAGTAAAAGCTGGGTAATGACAGCGATTACATATATAGCTCTGGTAAAATGTTGCTGGAAAATCACATCCATTCAAAAAATGAGTTACATAAAGGACATAGAAACACAGGAATGAGTTCAAACGACAGATATAAAAATTATCCAGGAAAGTAAATTTCATCGGAGTGGGTAAAAAACTTGAGATGTAAAAAGGATATGAGATTACCCCTTGATAACTTCACAATGAAGTAAATATAATGGTTAGGAATTTTTTCTTCTGATGCAAATAATAACAAAATCCAATGGCTTAAAGTTTAAGCTTGCAAAGTTCAGCCTTAAAGTTAAGATTTAATTTGCTAATGTAGAAGGTGAACAATGGCATAGATAAATGAGAAATGCAGTGGAGGAAAGTGTATCAGTTCAGATCTTTGAGGCAGTCAGTTCATCTGAATTCATCTTCACAGATGTGTGTAAATGAAGAAAAATGGTGTTTGAGTTGGGGAATCCTGAACATAGACTGCGAATGTAAGGGAAGACACCAAATGCCAGGAGACAGAGGATGGGCAGTAGACAAGTCTCTGCACTACAGTTTTACAAACTCCTCATTTTGTAAAATCTTACACCTACTGATGCATGCAGTAGCATCGTTAGGACTCATTATTATAGACATGTAACTACGATTCGGTGAAGTTTTATGTTGCTCTAAAAGGATAATCACAGCTGAGAGAAATAAGCAGATAACATCTGATCCCTCAGAAAAAAAATCTTTGAGCAATTAACTTGCCATACACATGAATCGCTGCAGAAATGCTGCCACCCAGCTGTAGAAAAACATAGGAAGAGCCTCAGCTCCCAACGCAACCCCGCTAAGCTGAAAGTGCCATTCCCTGCTTGCTGGAGGACTTTCCCTTTCGCTGCTGCATTTTGTTTTCCAGATTCAGGCTACTGTGCTGCATTCTCCATCCTACCTCGTTGTGCTTCAGTGGATACTGCATGAAATACGGTGAAGTCTAATTTGGAGGCAAAGATCACACACAGCTGTGAAGAGCTAGCAAAGTCTTGTAATACAAGCCAAGATCTGCATCCCAACTGAAGGAGTGACCAAAAGCAGGCTTTTCTGCTGTGTTGTAACTGATGTACTGTCTGATGATACGTCTCTGATTAGAAGGAAGAACTTCACATTCAGCATTAACTCTGGCCTTACTGAAGCCAATTTTCCAAGGCAGTGAGAAGGAATTGCAGTTATCTTGTGAGCACATTATTTCATCCCTAAAGCCTCTTCCAGTGAATGTGCATCTGTGTGTAGTCATTCAGATGACTCGAACTGTAGTGGAGCAGCACCCAGGTCTGGCACCTGCACAAAAACAAAGGGGCATGAAGATGTCGTGACATACGTTTCTTCCCAAGCTCATTTTCTAATTTTCCTCCAGGACAACAAAGTACAGTAGATGATGCATCACTCAGCTACAGACCAAATTCTACCTAAGGAATCTAGGTTTAAGATTTGCCACTCGATTAAAATAGTTAAATAGCTCTCTTCTGGAAGTTTTTGAAAACAATAACCTCCAAAAAAGTTTTGAATTTAATTAGATAAGCTTACCATTATGCTTTTCAGTGTTAGGAGTTTTCTCTCATATCACCTTTAACTGGAACTTTCTAAGTTGGATTTAGCAGACTTTTTCACTAAAGTTCACTGACTTTTCAATTATTTGAGCCTTTGCTAAGAATAGCAGTAAAGATTCATAAAAAGTTAGGTCAAAATCAATTCCACCAAAAAAGGTGAGCATACGTATTTATTTACAACATGTAAACTATGTAATCTTACAGATTCTGTGAAAATTTCTGAACACACTTAAAATGTACATCTGATGTACTTCCCGGTTGTTTATTACATGCAGTGAAACACCCTTTTCATCTAGCCACTATATTAAAAACTAATTTTTTAAAACCAGTGTATTTTGGATGGTGGCAATGTACCCTATTTGAGAGCCGAAAAGGTCCATTTTAATGGGGCGGGGAAGAATAAAAGTTCAGACCCAAGCTTCAAATTTGTAGTATTTCGCACACAGCAAAAACAATTTCATTAGCATTACTTAAAAACTCTATTGAGGAGACAATTTCCAGATGAAACTAATAACTCACAAATGACTGTGAATGCCTGAGTAGCAATTGGAGAGTCAGATGCTTTACTTCCATGTCATTTCTAGATAATTTAGAGAACAAATAACAAAGTCTCCATCTAGCACATTTAAATACTAAATCTGAATTATTGTATTCAAACCCGGCATTTAAGCTTAGGCGGATTTTTTCTGTACTCTTGACTCATTTAATATAAAGATCAGAAGTCAACGAATGACCAGTGAACCCAGAATTTTAAGTTACTTCACACTGCTGAGTAAATCCATAAGATGCAATTATCAGATCTTCCACAAATCCAGTGCTGAAAGTAGACAGACTATAACAAGTAGCTCCTGAGCCAAGGAAAACCAATATAATGTTAATGCAAATATATGGAAGAGCTAGAATAATAATTTCAAGATTAATAATCACTTTTCACTTTCAATACACAATGCATAAATCATTTTTAAAAAGAAAAGATTCAATAACAACATAGATTTGCAATTTAAAAAGAAAAAAAAGCACAGTGGGAATGTATATGAACTTTAAGAACAAAGGCTTATTTTTTGCTTTAACTGTTCAGTTAAAATCCCAGAACTGCAAAAGGCGGAGCCATTATCACCAACAGCAGCTCACAACTGCAGTGAAAATCATCCCCACAGTTTGATAATATATGTGCACACACATGGACAAACACTTGGAGTTGTGTCCTGTCCTATTTTCAGTAGAGGACAATACACACTCAGACAAGGGAAAACGCTACAGACAAATGCTGAAGGGAGAGCAACTGCATCCATCACGTAAGCAAAGCTCAAAGTCCTGCAAGGCACAGCACTGGGACCAGATCATCTCTGCACCACAACCCCAAAGACAAAGGCAGAGGAAAGTACATAAAGGCAGAGGAAAGTGTTAGTCATGCTAATGGTCTGAACAGTGGGTCCACCTACCGGTACAATGATGAGCTGGCAGAAATGATAGGGGCACTAGTACAGACACAGTAACGTACCAAGTTTTAAGAGACATTAAGAAGTGGAAGAAATTGAGATAATGGAAGAGTGATTCAAGGCAACCTTTGTACAGATCCTCCACAAGACCTCTTCTGGAACAGCATACACCAATCTGTTCAGTCTAGCAAAAGCTTGCCATGTAAACTCAAACTCTCCCCTCTAAATTTACCAGGAGATAAGCATAAGGGAAGGAAATGTAGTGGTTAAGCAGTGTTCTGCTAATGAACAGCACTAACCAGAGTACCCTAAAAGTTGCAGAGTTCCCCAGACATCTGCAGCTAAGGTGCCAGAGGACCAAAGATCTTCATGATATAGCAATACATGCATTCTACAAAGTGGCTTCACAGCACAGGTGCTGACTACTGCAGAAGCTTTAACTAAGCAATCTAAGAGATCTCAGCTAGTCTAGTACTCCTGCAACACTTGAGCTTAATTTAGTAAGAAATAACCTATTAGTGCACAAGTGTTTGCTCCTCTTTGGGCTCCTCAATAGACTGCAGACACTTAGTGGGAAGCACTGCAGATTTATCACATGCAGCCTGCTCCAAGAGTCTGTACTCCCACACAGGCAATTAGAATTACAACCAGACGACCAGGAACATGTGGTAGTTCCTTCCTCACCATCCACAAGGCCCTTGAAAAATTCTTCGCTAGCACAGAAAAATGTGTGATTACTACTAAAAAAAGTAGAAAAGGTTGTATAAACCAGCAGTTTAGTATCTTATGACTTTATTCTAAAAGAAAGAGAGAAGGATAAATGCAATTCCAGGATTCACTAACACAGTAATTCAAAGAGTTCGGGTTTCAGCTACAGTTCCCTCCATGCATGTCTATCTCAGGAAATTCTTACTTCACATGCTCACTGCAATTGTATATTGTATATAATGAAGCTGTGCTCCCTTCTGCTAGAAGTGTTCTAATTGCAATGCTCATTAACTGGTAAGCAATTAAATAAGTTTCATAGCTGCCTACCAGGTGGAAATGATTAGCAATAGGATAACAGACTAATGTCACTCAGGAACTTAAAGGGCTACAAATCTAAGTGGAGATGATTACTCACTAACACAGACTTGTTAGAGCTGTTAGTGCACCTACTCAATTGCTGCCTTTCACAGGAGGCTTTAGGCACAGGCTGTATCCAGGCAGACAGGATCACAGAAATACAGAACAGCTGAGGCACCTCCAGACCCTCTGCACACACCAGGGTCAATGAGAGCAGACGGCTCATGAGTTTGTCCAGGCAGATTTTGAATATGTCCAAGGATGGAGACTCCACAGCCTTTTTGTACAACCAGCTCCAGTGTTCAGCTACCCTCCTAGGAAAAAGAGTAGAAAAAAATCTTATTCTTAATTTCCTGTATTTCATTTGTTTATTGTGTCTTGTCCTTTCACTGGCCACCACTGAGAAGAATCTGCCTCCATCATCTTTACTTCCCCTCTATCGGGCATTCATTATGCACATGGATGAGATCCCTCTGAGCCTTCTCTTTTCCACACTGAATAGTCCCAGCTCTCTCAGCCTCTCCCTGTTTGTCAGAAGATTCAATCCCTTCATCATCTTCATGGCCCTCCACTGGACTTGCTCCAGTATGCCCATGTCTCTTGTACTGGGGAGCCCGGTCCTGGACACAATGCTCCAGATACAGCCTCATCAGGGCTAAAACGTAGAGGGGAAGGGTAACCTCCCTTGGTCTGCTGGCAACACTCTTCCCAATGCAGCCCAGGAGGCTGTTACCCTTCTTTCCCACAAAAGCACATTGATTGCTCACAGTCATTGTAGTGTCCACCAGGAACTCAGGGTCTATTTATCCACAAAGCTGCTTTCCAGCTCGTGCTGGTACATGGGGTTATTCCTGCCCAGGTACAGGACTTTGCATTTCCCTGTGCTGAACTTCATGAGATTCCTGTCATCCCATTTCTCCAGCCTGGCTCGGTCCCTCTGAACGGCAGTGCAACCACATGCTGTACCAACCACTTCTCTCAATTTTGTATCCTTTGCGAACTTGCTAAGGGTGCACTGTCATATTATGCAGGTCATTAATGAAGATACTAAACTCTACGGGCCCCATTATTGACCCCTGAGGTACACCACTAGTAACTGTCCTCCAGCTGGACTTTCTGCTGCTCAGCACAACTCTTTCAGACCGGCAGTTCAGCCTGCATTGCAAACCACTTTGTTTACTTTTCGAAAGGCACTAAGTTTTCAGGAAGCAGATGATAAACGAGTTTCACCTTCTCATATACGACCCTCACAATTGCTGACTCAAGGCAGCACTACTAACTACGGTTCTGTCAACATCACTTTTGCTTCTCAGCAGTTAAGATGCAACCTGTAAGCATCAGACACAGTTTTAAGCTGTTCTTGCATAAGAACATGCATTATCTATTTCACCAAACACCAAGTATTTCTGACTGGTGACAGCTTCTGTCCCACGAACATAATTATCCAGACACAGCAGTTCAGTGCAGAACCAGTGGGACGCTAATGATGGGTAATGACATTCATGCACAGCATATAAGAGATGGATTCAGCCCCCCAGAATCTCTGTGATTCCTCTGCACTCAACAGCGCTTCAAGGAACAGTGAGAAATTGCACAGCAGCTTCATTTAACAGCGTACTTCATTACTAAGAGAGTAGCCCAATATGCACCTATAACCTCAAATTTCCATGTAAAGCAGAAAGATGTCGCCACAGAAGAGAAGGTATTGCAAAAAGCACAAATATGACTACAAGAATGTTTCAGAGAATAATCAAAAAGTTTGTTGATTTTTCTAACCAAAGCTGTGTTGCAATCCGATCCATCTTCTGAACTTATTTTCATCATAGCTGAACCTACTTAGCCAAAGGAAATAAAGGTCAAATGACATATGGTCCCACATGGCACAATCCAGATGAGCTAGAAGGCAAGTTCTTTTTCACAATTCTGTTTACAAATGACATATTTTTCCACTTTATTTGTTGATCCCATTTCCTTTGACACATGCAATGGTTTTAACTACTACCAGCTATGTAAAAGCAGAATTTCATCTGTGTTCCCATGAAGCTAGAGGACTAAATAGATCTGAAATACATGCAAGCTTAGAGTTAAGAGAGAACTGCTGGTTTTAGGAGCCCTGTAGTGCAGTATCTTACTCTATTTAAGCAATAACAGCTCTCCAGTACACTGATCAAAAAGTACCACATTATGCTGCTATTGAAGCTGTTTCACTAAATCAAAAGATATCCAGTAACGGTTGGAAAAAGAGCCATCCACTGTCCCTGGAGTCTCGCAGTACCAGGAGCTATGACAGAGCGCCTCATCACAGTGGGATCTTTTACAGCACATACCTGGCAGCTCAAAGCATTAGGATCTATTCAGCCGAATGAATCCAGTCCTTTGTACAATGGCTTAAAGCTTCTAAAACAGCCTACCTCATACAAAACCCATGAAAATGTTCTTTCTACTTACTTTCTAGCAGCTAGCTCCCCTATTATATTTAGTCTGTCACAACTTCCAGGCTAATAATCACAGTCATTTCGTTGACAGGTTTTTCAGATTTTCATTTACATGAGCGGTAACAAACTAAAAGAATCCATCAATTTCTACCTACTGTTCTGTTCACAAATTCTGCAATTGTGGTGCATAATTTTTATTCCTTGTTATTTCACTAATTGTTTCTACCAGATATGTACAAAGTTATTTTGAACAACAGCTGAAAAATTATAATGTTAGACTCCCACTGCTGATTACTAATTATTTTTTGGTATTCTCAGTGAGAAAGCTAGAGTTGTTAGGATGCACAAAAAACACACTGTAGCTTTCAAACTGCGATTTCTTTAGCACAAAATTCAGTAAGAACACATTTCTATTAGAAAAATGTTAGTCACATTTGAAAACAAAAATTGGATGAAGAAAAAATGAAAGCTCACATCCTTGGCATTGCACACAAATCCTGGCAAAGTATTTTGAAGTGTTCTTAACACAAGCTGTATACCTGTCAAGAGAGGAGTGTGTAAGCCCAAATAATTTCAGGAATGAAGCAATATTCCTATTATATGAAGTATCTTTATTGATACTGCCATAGAGTGAGAAGCAAAAGCCACAAACAGTAAATACATCTCTTTTTATTCAATGGAATAGAAAAGACCTCACTACTGGGCAGCTTGCCAGCTCCTGGGAGCTTGGGGCCCTTTGGAATTACCTGAAAAGAACTGCTGTCAGGAGAAAAAAAAAAAAGCAACAGTCCTTCAGGGAGAAGCAGCATACTGTTGTATGGGATAAGTACAGATATTTAAGAAATATTAAGAAATAATTCTGTGTGGATGAACTTGAAATTTTAAGTTAGCAAAATTTTATTTATCAGTATATTATTCTTATTCCCTCTGTGTTTGTTTGAACAGGTTTCATGATGGCGGTCTGACTGTGAAATGGGGGAGGTGTATGAATATATGTATGTATATTCAATTTATTTTTTTAAACAGCAGCAGCTTCTCTTGAAGACAAGACCGATCATTGTAATCGGAGAACCTGTATGTTTGCAGACAGAAAAAACATTTCACTAGTAAAGTAGGATCTGCAGTCTTTAAATGTTTAAGTGCAGTTTTAATGCAATTAATGGCTAAGATGCAATTAAGCTACAAACCCCAGAAATTGCATGTCACATATGCCCTTGAAGGACAGGTACAACTTCACGTCATCAGCAATTGTGTAGAATTAAGTCACTGAATCAAAAATAAACCTGTAATCAGATTTAAAACATGACAAAACTCTTCAATAATAAATAAATAATTCGGGTCCTAAAATCAGCAGGGCCAAAAGTAGCTGAAAGACGTTCTCCTCTAAGACCATGCAGCACATTCAGCACAGCCATGTTCTTCGTATTCACTCTGTGCAGAAGTCACTGCTTGGACCATAGGAACGCTTTTTAGTTTTTTTATACTGATTATATCTCTTCCCACTCAAACTCCCAGTTTTTAATCAGGAACCTAAGCTAATCAAAGTATATATTTATATTTGTCTTTTTGTCACAGAGTAACTTGGAAGTGCATTAAGCACTGGCACCTCCTAGCCAGCTTCTGCTGAGTAATCACGGTCCTGTGCTGTGCACCACAGCAATCTTCCAACAACCCTGCATTCCTTCTGCGTTGCAGGTGTCAGCACAGCTACAGACTAACTGAACTCCAGCACAGTAAGTCACTTGAGGATGAAACAGCTTCTCCACTTAAGACCATGGGATCAGGCCAAATCAGTTTTGTCATTAGCAAGAAGGATCCTGCATAAGGTTTGCTAGCTTGTAGATCAATATTTTCCTTTCACTTTTAAATTACTTCCTGCTTGATGTCTTTGATCACCACTGCCCCTGCTTGATTTTGTTACATACGGAAATTCAGAAATCTGGGCTAGGAATGAGAATCTTTGTCTTCTGAAGAATGAGTTAATTAGTGGCAAGCATGGCCAAGAGGTGATTGCTGTGCAGCCAGCCGGGAAATCCACAATGAAGGACTTCCCTTGTGAGTCTCGTTTGTGTAAAAGCCATACACCAACGGGTGCACAAATGGGTGGGTAGGGAGCACCCAAAACCACTTTTAAGAAAATTTAGTTTCTTCATCCTGGCTGGCGAAAGCTAAAATTTCAACATTTCAGCCTTCCGTGCAGGAAGCCTTGTCCTTGGAGAACACAACTATGTAGTCAGAAGCTACTGGATATTTCACCCTTAACACACTGCTCTGAGCAAACATTATTAGCCATACCCTGTCCAGAATCAGCCATTTCCAATCCAGAGCTGCTGGCACTTCGGCCATTCCCCTTTGCCTCTGTGCACGTTGAACAAATTCCTAACCAGCATACACAAAGCCTGTGAGTACTTCCTCCCTTGGTCTCCTGGCCTTCCTTTGCCGCATGCAAAGGGCCAGTGCTTTGCTTGTGATCATTTCAGCATCCAAGTAGAAAATTCTGGGGGCAGTCTCTCACTCCTAGGCCCTCTTCAACATCACAGGCTCCGAACCATCAGCGACAGCATGGTTGTCCCAAGGCTGTAGTAAGCACATGTGGCCAAGTCACCACAACCCTCTCCCAGCCCACATGGTGCTGGTGTCAGATGCTCAGAGAGCACGTGTGAGCCTGGGGAGCATTATCAGGACCTGTACCTCTTCTGCCAAAACTTCAGAAAGGGCCATCACACAACAAGCCTTATTGGCTCCAAAACAGCTCTTCAGCTGGTTCCAGCTGCACTTAATGAGGGAGGAATAATGTGGCTCCAAGCAGTGTTATTCTGTGTTGATATTTCAAAAAATACTGGGGATGAGAAACATATTAGCATCTCCCACAGTTGCAGCGGCCAGATGCAGCTGACAATAATCTTTTACTGCATCTTTTAATAGTAACTGAAGCATTTGCAAGGCACTTAAATCTTCACATTTTTCTTCCAGCCCCCAGCGGAAGAGTTTAATTCGGCTCTGATCCAAAGCTCAACAAATAAGAGAGCATTTTAGCTTACAGATCCCAAACAGATACTAGCTGTCAAAGTAAAGAGCTGCAGAATTTCCCAGACCTTAGCCCCTGCTATTGCAGCACCACATCATACCCTCCTTTTCATGATCTATCCAAACACCATGTCAAAAGCACTTAAACTTTGTATCCCCATTGCCTTTAGTAGAAGTCTTTTCTAGACCTTCTTGGGCTAGTCTAATTTTAGGCTGATTATTAGGGGAAGAAGATTCAATCCCACCTTATTTATATCCATCTGTCCTTGTGGAAAAGCTGTCTTCTAATGTGACTTTTTTCTTTCTCTGGTACTTAACTCCTTGATGTACAAAAGAAAGCAACTGTATACCTCACCTTTCCTTTTGCTCAATTTTACAGGCCAAGCTTTTCCAGTCACTTATGCAACAGGCTGTCCATTCCTTTGGTCATCTTTCTCTGTACCTGTTGAAGTTTAGAGTTTACCATCCTCGTGTGCAGTGTAATGGAAATACCTCACCTGATGGATTGCAGCTGCTTACTTGCATAGCCACATCATGCTAAGTTAAGAAAACTTATTCTTGATAAATGCACCCAGACCTCACTATCCTGTCCAGCACATCACATGGGGAATTTACACAGGTACAACAGGCAGTTAAGCAGCCTGGTCTCTCTGCTTTTGAAATTTCTCCCTCAGGCACATATCATGCTAAATAAAAATGGAGCTATGCACATGGCTAGCACAAAGCCCATGCTCAAGTGCTTTGAGGAATAAGAGCTTTAATTAATATGACCCTAATTTTGCAACAGGTTTCAAGTAAGCAAAAGATCTGCTCAGGAAGCTCTCACTGCGAGGTCACAGCCAGCATGATTGCTGCTATTAACTTAAGCACCCAGCAAGCACGTTCACAGCCATGTTTTAATTAAAAATGCAAATTGACACCACCTCTGTCCTTGACTATAGCCTAGTACGTTTGGTGAATGTTTAACTAGCAAGTTTGCCAGCTGCAATATTGCTCTGCCATATTTGCTGTTACAGTGAGTCACAGAATGCTATATTCATATCTAACTGCATGAAATCATGTGAGAATCCATTTCTGAGCTTAGCATTGGTTTAAAAACAGAGTACAAAAACATGGCAAGAGATTTCTGCATCTCAGCAAAACTGTTCAACTATTGCGTATTTATCTCACAATAAGTTCATGTAGTCATGCAGTCTAAAGACAGACTACAGAGGGTTTTTAACAGAGACGTATACAAGTATCCCAGCAGACTGCAGGGTGCATTCATTGTGCTTACGACATCAGTCAGGCCAAGATTTTCACTTTTACAGTGAACTTGCCCACATTCCCGGACAAGAAAAACTATTAGTGTGAACTGTAGGAAAACATACTACTGAGAATAAACTATGAGAAATTTAAAAGTTCTTGTCCTTCAAAATGATAGGAAAGTAGCAACATTGATCTGATGGACACAGATAAGAAAGGTCTCAAATCTCAATCCTACAATATCAAGTGGCTTCAGTTTTGGCTATCCTACTGTTTTTATGAGACCCGAAAATTCTTCCAGACAAATTTCTCTCTCCTCTATATTCTTAGTATGACATTCTAGGCACAAAGTAGCAAAATTTTCTCTTGTAGGGACAAAATATGTACCCAAGCCTTTGTTCAGCCCTTTGTCCAATCACATATGCAGGTTACCTAAGGAATTAAACACCCTATAAAGGAATTTAATGTAACTGAAAGGAAAAAACTCATGCACATCAGCCAACAGACATTCTGTTGCTTGGAATTATGATAAGTAGTGGGATTATTAAAAAACACACCTTGTTACTCACTACACTGAGTTTGGACATCCATACTGACCTCCTAAATTCTATAAAAGATGCTTTGTGCAGATTATAGAATTTGCTTTTTATATTCAGTGATAAATCAGATTCTCATTTGGTGATATGGGAGATTTTGGTTGTGACCTAGCCACGTTACCCAGTTCACTATACATTGTGATTTCATCTTTTTAAATATGCAAGTTTTAAAATACAGTTTGAGACTTGTTAGTCACGAAGCTTTTCTAAGTAGAAGATGTCTGACCAAAGCAAAGCTGCAGATTCACCACACATTTCAGGATCAGAAAGAGCCAACCTGAATAAGCAACACTGCTAAGAGGAGCTATATTTGGCTTCACCGGAACAACTAACCTCAAAGTGACACAGAAAGTCAAGAGTGAGGAATCAAGGAGACAGCCAGAGGAAGAAAATTCAGAGTGCACATGAAAAATTGGGGGGGGGGGTAGTGTTTTAAAAAGAAAAGTAAAAAGGAGATGAAAAGAGGCACGAAGTGGGCCTAGCAAAAGTGTACAACAAAGAAGCAACTGCCAAGTGACATTGAGAGATTTCTTATCTGTGCAGAGCCAGCTCTCTTCCATCATTCTTACAAATATGGATGGGTGTTGATTACTGGCGCCTTAACATCCTTCAAGTTGCAACTTCAGTGCACACATAAGCTGAGCTGACACATCCACTAGCAGCTGGCCCACTGGATCAGAGCATTTTCCCAAGAGACTGATGTGGGTCATCTGTATTTCTTTTAATTTCCTGATTGGGCTCTGTATTTTTTTTTTCTCTTCTGTGATTTACAAGCTTTGCATGAAAAATTGTAATAGAATTCATCTTTCAGGTGATATGCAGTACAAAAAGTTTCACAGAGAGAAAAAGAAAAGTGTTCCAAGCTGTAATTAGCAAAACTGCTGATTATACAAGATAGATACATTATCTTTTGTGAGACATGTCTTCTGTTAAAACATACATTAGCCTTAGCTACAGAAACAGAACATTTGTTTTTCTCCACTGAGTCTACCTGGAACAATGCCCAAACCATAAATTTTCCCTTAACTTCCCACTGAAGCCATAGATTAACTAACTGCTTTCCTCCCTGGCCTTAGCCATTTTTTTTTCCAGACATCAGTTACTGTAGGTTAGAAATTGCACACTTTTGAACACAGACTATTCAGCAAAAAGCTGTCATCACCATGTAGATAAAGACACACCTGGACTAACTTCACTTTCTCACTTTCCCCCGACATGGTGCATAACAGCAGGGTGCCTAAACAGGCTCCTGGGCATGGCACTGCATCTTTCACAGCGAGAAGGCATGGGTCTGCCAGGATAACCCAATGCAGTTGTTACAAGGACTACACTCCAACTTGACTAGCATTATGTTCCTTAGCAGGCTATTCTGCTCCTCGCCCCACTCTGGATTCCCCAGGTGTGCAGAGGGGCTTAGGGACCCTTAAAGGAGCTGGCAGCAACTCTGCCCTGCTCTGTAGTATAGCAATGCAGAGGGGTAAGGGACCAGCCAGAAGTCCAACTCCTCGCCCACTCCAGCAGCCAAGACTACAGACAGGAGTAAGGAGATGTCATAAAGACTGGCTACGGGCCAGTTCCTGTTGGGCAATGGAGACTACCCCTGCGTGACATAAGGGCACTTAGGCCTTAAAGGACAGCAGAGTATTTTTGTTGTTCATTGAGGTTTAGTTATTTTTTTCCCTTTTGTGTTTGGAAGAAAGATATTTATACCCTGGTTATAGAACTTCCTGCCTTAGGTTAGCAGGCAAGAAAGATATTGTGCACCAAATAAAGTAACTGAAAGAAGATCCCAGTCCCAAGAAGTTTCTGGTTCTTCTTTTCGGGACCAAGGCTTTCCTCAAAGTTCATAGTTTCTCATAATCCTGTTCACCTTTCTCAACCCTCTGCAAAGACTGTGAGAATTACTTGTTTACAGACACTTCTTATAGAAACAGGTACCTGCTCAGTTTCTCGAGGTAGGGAACCAAGCAGACACATACAGCAAGAAGCCATTGCTTCTCACAGAGACAAGATCTTGAGAAAGTTTCTGCTGAGTTCACATCCAGACGGAGCTATAAGACAGAGGCAGGATATTGCTTAATAGTCGATCACTGGTATTTTATCTTGTGAGAAGCAGAGCTTGTTCAGTAGTGCCTGCAAGGATTCAAGGGAGAGCAGCTTAGCCTACAGTTCGTGACTGTATCTGTACAGCATCATGTGGCGCACCAGATCTCAGGTGTCCTGCTAGAGCCCAGGCACCTGAAGCATTGCTTACAGGTTAGAGCAAAGCAGTTGGAAGTAGTCAAGCACAGGCTAATTGCTTACAGAGGTTGCTAGACAAATAGGCCGCAACAACTGCCCTTGCTCTGACCTCCTCCTACAGCCACCCTTCACTCCAGCTTTTTCATTAAATAGAATTTATACAAGGGAAAAAGCTAGAATAAACAAGTGTAGAAATGTCCATCTCCCTGCACTCTCCAGGAAGTGCCATTTCCCTACAGTATCACGTAAGCAGCTACACACTCAGCCTTTCCCTCAAGAATCCACACACTTGCAGCATGAGAACATGCTGTCCTACACACTATGCTACGTTCTACTCCGCTATCACCAGCTTCTAGATACTCACTTTAGAAGCTCCATCTTTTGCATGTAGCAATGAGCTGGAGGAAATCTTTATTAACAAGAATTTATTTTGAGAAAAAAGAAAAAGATGAACAGGACAGAATTTGTCTGCCCTGAGGGCTATCTTGATCCTCTGGAATACACCCCCTAGTAACAGCAAACTCTGAAGAGCAACATTTCAAATACAAATAAAATGCAAACTTGAAATCCCTCCTTATCCAATTTAATGGCACATAAGAGCATCCCTTTCAGGGTATGCATGTTCTCTACCAGCTGTTAAGACTTCCTGATGCAGAGCTATGATCAGCCATGATAGTCCTTCACAATGTTCTCAGGCTAGCTATTCCAAGTTACATATCACCGTAGGACTAAAATAAAAACCTATGCAATCTTCCAAAATTCCCTGACAAGAAACTGTTCATTTTCCACACTACTCACCTTGGCAAGATGCAGTCTGAAATAAAAGCAACAGTTGGCCTAATGCTCAAAACTGTCATACAACTCAGTACCACAGTGGACCACCCAGTCAGCAATAAACTGTTTTATTATAGCAGCTAGAGCTGAGAAATGTAAAAGCAGTTCCATAAATTTAATCATTGGTTGTTAGAAGAGCTGAAAACCTCTCCATTTGTTATCATACTTTTCAAGAGAGGAAAAACGTGTGGTTTGTAAATTACGGTGTTACAAACACTGTGTTAACTAGTTCTAAATTCAGGACCTTTCATCAAATTTCCATTATCATTTCATGACTCAGAGCTGCTCACCATCTCAGGTGGGAGCAGCCCAGTACCTAAAGCAATGACTCTTCTAGCAAAAGTAGTACATATTTTTACTCACTTTAGGATCTTTGAATTAGCACAGTATTGTGCAGTCCAAACATACAATAAAGTACAAATAAGTAAATGCTCCCAAATCTCCTGCTAATCCTAATAAAAATATCAAAGTAGCACATAGTTATGCCTTTTTTATTCATTAGTCCAGCAGTACAGTGTAAGAATGTAATTTATTCAAGAGACTCCTGCAACAACAACATATTCAGAAACTCCTGAGATACTCTCATCAGTGGTGTTTGAAGATTGTCTATTTATGGTATTTTACAATGGCTTAATAGAACAGAGGTTAAAATCCCTGGCTGTATCTTCCCCTGCCTTGCAAACAGAGAAGAACATATCAATACTGCCTGAATCTGGCTCCCCACTGTAAGCCAGAGAGCAGCTTGCGCTGCTGAAAAGCTAACAAACAATACAGGGTTTTTGCTGAACAATTTCAACATAATTCAAAACATTTTGCAGAAAATGAGGTAAACTGAACAGTTGTTCACCAACAGTGCATAATAGCAGGTATAATGTGTAAGGTTAAGAGGCAAATCAACTAAAAGCCCAAATAGAGGAAAACAAACCAGTAGGGAATCTCAGATAGGCCTGATGTCTCTGGTAAAACAGTAGGTACCAGCCCTGGTGCCTTATCACAACCCTGACAGCAAATCCAAGGAGAGGAACAAGTAGGTCCTGCTGCTTTTACTGTTTATTACATTTCCTCTGCTGTTCTTTATGAGCTTTAGTACATTGCAGGTACTTTCAGCCTTTATATTGTCATCATACTAATACACGGTGTATTTCACCACTATGTTCTAACTTGTGTTAGACAACAACTGTCACACTGGGTTTGGGGCTCTGCTAGTTTCAAAGTAGTTTATGTCATTAAAAATCCACTTATGTCATTCTCCTAATGACAGGTGGACCACATGCTCCAGGAAGGGGCCAGTGTTTCAGGAAAACTTATGTATAGGTGGTTTGCCTACTATGTACACTGAAGGAATAGGGCTATACAGGGAACTTAAGGAGATGAAAGGTATTCGTATCCTCAACATTGTCGTATCTATACAGAAAGCAATGCTATTTGGCGCATAAGATATACATGCATTAGAAAGGTGCTCTTCCAGTACGAAAGCAACTACATAGTGCTCGCTGCTGTCTCCACTGTAATGGATGATGTGGATGATCTCAAAGACCTGTACTCACCCAAAAGTAAGGAAACCAGCTACAGAGTCCTATTCTTAGGGATATGCTTCTAGGACCATGCTATCTACAGGAACTAGGAAAGTTCTTTTTCCCAGACACCGTGCAAAACAGTTTCAATTTTTACTATCTCAGGATGAGTTTCCATAGAAGGGGCTAGCTCCTAGGTAGTATGGATGGAGATATTCAGTGGAAAAACTTTTCCATGTATAATGAAGAGCTCTGATGCAAGAGCCCAGCCAAGCATGATAATCACAGAATCACAGAATGTTCGGGGTTGGAAGGGACCTCGGTGGGTCTTCTAGTCCAAGCCCCCTGCCAAAGCAGGGTCACCTACAGCAGGCTGCACAGGACCTCGTCCAGGTGGGTCTTGAATATCTCCAGAGAAGGAGACTCTACAACCTCCCTGGGCAGCCTGTTTCAGGGCTCCACCACCCTCAGAGGGAAGAAGTTCTTCCTCATGTTCAGACAGAACTTCCCATGCTTCAGTTTGTGCCCATTGCCCCTTGTCCTGTCGCTGGGCACTACTGAAAAGAGTCTGGCCCCATCCTCCTGATACCCACCCTTAAGATATTTACAAGCATTTATTAGGTCCCCTCACAGCCTTCTCTTCTTCAGGCTGAACAAGCCCAGCTCCCTCAGCCTCTCCTCGTAGGAGATGCTCCGGTCCCCTCACCATCCTTGTAGCCCTCCTCTGGACTCTCTCCAGTAGCTCCTCATCTTTCTTGAACTGGGGAGCCCAGAACTGGACACAGGACTCCAGATGGGGCCTCACTAGGGCAGTGTAGAGGGGAAGGAGACCCTCCCTCGACCTGCTGGCCACACTCCTCCTAATGCATCCCAGGATACCATTAGCTTTCTTGGCAGCCAGGGCACACTGCTGGCTCATGGTCAACCTGTCGTCCACCAGCACTCCAAGGTCCCTCTCTGCAGAGCTGCACTCCAGCAGGTCCGCTCCAAGCCTGTACTGGTGCATGGGGTTGTTCCTCCCCAGGTGCAGGACCCTGCACTTGCCCTTGTCAAACTTCATCAGGTTCCTCTCTGCCCAACTTTCCAGCCTATCCAGGTCTCACTGAATGGCAGCACAGCCTTCTGGTGTATCCACCACTCCTCCCAGTCTTGTGTCGTCAATAAACTTGCTGAGGGTACATTCTAACTCTTCATCCAGGTCATTGATGAAGAAGTTAAACAAGACCGGGCCCAGTACTGACCCCTGGGGGACACCACTAGTTACCGGCCTACAACTAGACCCAGCGCTGCTGATGACAACCCTCTGAGCTCTGCCATTCAGCCAGTTCTCAATCCACCTCACTGACCACTCATCCAGCCCACACTTCCTGAGCTTCCCTAGGAGGATGTTATGGGAGACAGTGTTGAAAATTATAATTCTATAGCTTTGGCTGTCACTGCACATGCAGAAGAGGATGCACACTGTTGAGCTACGCTAGTACCTTCAGAGATGCTGTAATGCTAGCTAGATTGGCTCTAGTGCAACATTCAGCTGGTATCCTCATTCTGGCTCACTCTGGGTTTCCACAGTCACACCATTCTCGTGGGAGAAAAAGAATGACTGCCCCCAACAAGGAGAACTGTATCAATAAGCACCACTTTGTTTCAGTGAGTGATCGTGAGAAAAGAGCACAGTACTGAGCTAAAAGCACAGCCTAGTGACTAGACTAAGGTACTAAAAGGTACTGGTCTCATTGGTTTCAGTGACTAAGAAATCCACACTGCTCTTAAGTGCTTTTTAAAAATCACATTAGAGAGACTTGATCTTTACGTATTTAAACAGACTTAAAGATCAGATGTTTGGTCATTTGCTGGCACATAAATCCCAGATAATGCCTGCATCCCCAATGGTTACTTCAAGCTGTGAATTGAATCACCACCATCTGCCCTCTGCAGCAGGACACTTGGCTGCACCTGCTAGTAGTATCCTACCCAAAAGCCACCCCCTGGTACTGCAGTTCCCATATGGACATAGTATCAGCAGTAGCTTGTACTCCCAAGGACCCTCTAGATTGCCTGCACACTTGTTTATGTGTTGATGAGGCGTATCTCACCTGAAGTCTTTATGCACAGATACTTGCTTATCACAGGGAAAAGATAGCCATCTGTTTTCAGTAAACACCACACACTGAACTGGTGTTAAGACATCAGACTCTGGCGTTTAAAAATTGCCTGATAAGGTCTCCAACACAGCAGCTCCCTACCACAAAATCTATTTCCAGCTTGAGGGTCCTTCCATTAAAATTATTCACATTTAAGGGTCTTGAGGTACATTTACTGCCGTGAATATTTTCAGGAAGTATGAGAGTTAGATCCCCAATGTGATGACGGTGCACAGCGAGTCAGCAACTTTGTGAGATGCAGCCTCTTCTAAGTAGTGCTCAGAGTACATAGGAGTATCAAGACCAACTAGACGTTGACTGAAGAGTCATCCATCTGAGCCTATAGCAAGCATTCTCCTCCGTTCCAAGTCTGGCTCAGAGCTGCTACTCATGCCCCTCCCTGGCCCCAGGCTGTCAGCCAAACCTTCTCATTCTTACACTTTTAAGGCCACTCCAGCCTTTTGGAGAACAGTTTCACTCTCACCCAACTTCTGCTTCTCCCACGGCATTGTCTGGGACACACATGTATCTCTGTACAGCGTGGCTTTCCACCAGGCCCAACCTGCCAACTCCAATAACACAATACATCCATATGCAGGGAAGAGGTGAGAAGGTATAGGAAGATTTTAACTTGTGTGAGGAGACTACCAAATGCCTCTGCAATTACTTACGCTTATTTCTTTCAAAAAAGCCACACAGATATGCAATTGAATTCACCACACAGTGTGGAAAACACATTCTTTTAATATAGGATTATTTTTAATGTAAAATACTCTGTTCCTTCACAGATTAATAACAGAGCTGAGCAAGTATCCTCCTTAGTATCTATAATTTTAAATGGTTTCATCCTGTTAATTTCCAGACCAGTGCAATAAAGTGATAATGTAAGTGATAATGCAAGCAATAACGCATGCTGATCCTTGAAGTACAGAACCTCTGAATAAAAAATTTAGTTTCATCATTAAGAGCAAATGTTTTCCCAAAGTCAGAAGAATCAATATAATCTGCCTTTTGATGCTGTACAGACACCTAGGGAATAAGTATGTCAGCCTCAGTTCTTTAATTTCAGGCCCTGGCAGCTTTCCAAAATTACTTATACTTTTTTCTAGTTATGTATGTCTGAAATTTTCTATCCATGTTTGTTTAGGAGGCTTCTATTTATGTAGAGTAAACTGGAATTACAACTTCCTTCAAATAAGGGCTTGAGTTATTATTCTTAATGCTTAATGATGAATTGAAAAATTAGATAACCAAGGACAAAAGTTTTGTAAAGATTTGAGATGTTGGCACCTCTGTCTGGCAGTGATAGATTAGCCTGGAATCTATTATTTGTTTATGAATATTTTATTACTGTAAAAGAATGCATTACAAGTATTTCTGCTTGTTGTTAACTTTCACTGCAAGTGTCATTTATTTCACTAGAATCTAGGCAAGTCTGTCTCATGCCATCTGGCAACCTCATCTGCACGTATCACTCTGTATACAGAAGCATCACGAAGTATCTGCTTAAGTTTTCACAACATGGTGCTTTATTTTTATTATCAGAAACCCTTCTCATTCCGATCACCAGCAGCAAATCCACACCAGCAGTAAATCCATTTATTTCCCAGCTAAACATTATTTTACATTCCATTTAACCTCAGGCAAGTTTCTTCCAATATGCTCAGATTGGAATTTAGTACGTGGATGTCGTTGCTCTTTAGGGCCCTGGCCTTCAAGCACACACACAGCTTTACACACACACACATAGACGTGAAAACCAAGTGCCTAATAGATTTGAGGTGCCTGGTGCACAGGCAGGATCCATACCACACACTTCCAAGAGGTAGCAAGGAAAGATTAATGCATTCACTGCCAACACAGGTTGGCAAAAACTCCCTTGACTTGGAACACCACCAGCAATGGCCTACACTCTTGTACAAAAAAAAGCATTTCTATTCTCAACAATCCCATTTGCACTCCTCCTAGGATTCAGTTCGAGGTCTGTAAAAGGGACAGCCAGGCCCTTCTCCAAAAGGGGCAGGAAAGGACAGCTCTGGTACCTCATTAACACAAGCCACCATGGTAGGAAATTAACAAAGAGCCAGAAAGAACCATCTGGGTTACCAGTTCTCTGCCATTTCAGAAGATATTCCAAATGCTTCATCCCTCTGACTGAATGCAACTATGTTCTTGAAACAAAAAAAAACAACCCACCTGATGTAGCATTTGAAGTCAGGCTGTGAGCTGCCACCTCTGCTTAAGTCACAACAGATTTAGAGCAAGACCCTATGGTAGGAATACTCACGTGTTTGCTTTTTTCTATTTTTTTTCCCACGTACATATACACAGTACGCTCGCAGAAGATTTGCCCTTCCTGCAAGAAACATGTATTGCTGATTATAAATGGTTTAATGTGAATAAAAGGCTTTAATGACCTCAGCTTATTGATTAGATGTATTAATATTACAGCAAAACAGCAATATAAATCAACATTACCAACCTTCCCTTGACAGCGATGCTATAACAGATTGAATAAAAACTCTGCATGCCTTTTTAAATAACGCTGGTTATACCCCATCTCTTCACAATACACTTCTCCCTTCTGCTTATCTCAAAAGCATAGGTACAGGAATACTGAAATGTAAGATATGTTCATTCTTATTAACATCATCCATCTGGATTTTTTTTTTTTTTTTGAGAAACAGAAAGTGCAACACAATTATCTAGGCCTCACACAAAGGAAAAACCCTTCAGAAACAAGTCATTAGAATACTTCACAGAATTAAGGTCATGTTCACTTTAACTAGCTCGAAGTGACTAACATCCTGGGAGCCTCATTCAGAATGTAACATAATACATAACAGCTACAAAATGCACAAAGTAGTCAAACATACATTATTACTTAATTAAATCCCCCTAAACAGTTAAAAATACATGCTTTAGCCAAGAGTCTTGATCAGAGAAGTTAGAGGGTTCCGTGGCCAACACCCCTAACACTAAACCACAACTTTTTGCTGGATTCTGCAGACTCCTTTGTATATTTTCCTTTAGCTCTTCCATTTCAGAAATGGAGGAACTCCAAAAGCACAATGGATAGGGAAGGAGAGATTTTATTACCATTTTCAGTCCTTTCACTCTCAGAGGTATTCTAGAGTAGGCAAAGAGACAGGAACAGATTTACTCCCTCATCTGGGGGAAAAAGTATTCAAGGCTGTCCCAGTATATCTTCTTTTCTAAGCATCAAGAGATACCTGGATGGCAATAACCAGAGCTGAATTTCCAACAGTTTACCGCTGTTGGAATACTAATCCTTTATTTCAAATTTGGACAAATTTTAAGTGAATTTTCAAAGCACTTTATGCAAGACATACAATGAAGAGCACATATTCAAAATAAACAGCATTGTCCATAAGTCACAATACCTAAATATTAATGATCTTTAACTCCTTGAACATGCTAACCTACAGAACATTATGGATGAGCAAAGCTCCATGGCCTGACTCAAAGATCAACTGTGAGCTGTAACGTCTTGTCTCTGGAACCAAGATTGTCCTAGCTAGCTTCCATATCTTCACCTCTTACATGGTGTGTCCTTCCCTTAAAGGAGTCAAGGCAGAAATAGCCTCTGATCATTCTATACACCTCCCTTCAATTAGGGTAATTTACTGACTACAGTAATTGCTAAATACTGACATTTGCATGTACTTGAAATCCTGTAACTGATCAGCTGAACAGATTCCTGTTGACTGTTACCTTTACTCCAGGGACACTGGAAATGAAAAGTAATTCCGTAGTGTATGTGGTTACCTCCTAGCATCCAAGAAGCATCATACTCTCTCTAGCCACATCAAGAACTGCTTTTCCTGTGAGATACAAGCATGTGTCCTAGATCATGCACAGCATTAACACACTGGCTCTGGCAGAGGTATTTCAATCAAAGGTTTACCAAATTGCCCCAAACAACAAAGCTAATATACAGAGGATTTCTCAAATATTTAAGTTTGGAAGAGGCTAAAACCATACCACATGCTTTTTGAAGAATTTCAGTTCTGAAGCTCCTCCTTTGCCTTCAGTCAACTATCTCAATCATTTGAATTAATCCACACAATCACAGGTGACATAAGGCATTGAATCATTCACAGGTCTTCATTTCAGTTTTCTTTACGGTAAGATTTCATAAGCAAATTTTTATAGAATTTTTTGTATTTCCACTATTCCAGTGTCACCCTTAACACCGAAGTCCTAGTTCCATGTTAGCCATTTCTTTACCAGTTATGTCAACCTCAACTAATTTGAGCTTCACGTCAGGGATTAAAACAAAGGAAGAGAAGAATAAATTTCATCAGTATGTAGAGCCTGAATGCCCAAACTGATATTACTGCTGTGTTTGAGTTCACAAATGACTACCTTCCCCAGCCACAGGACAGAAACTTACATCTTCATGCTGATATAGCTACATTTATCAGTGTCAGATGTGACTCTGTACCACTGAATTCAGACTGTTCAACAAATTGGCCAGTTGTGAAGGATTTCATTACTACACTGAAAGACACGAAAGTCCACGAAAGATGAGGTTAACCAAAAAAATTGCTGCATCTATGCCTGCCTAAATTGGCCATACGACTTAATTGTTCTCCCACAACCTTTGCCATCAGGAAAAAAGGTAAAGAATGGACAGAATCCTATTTAGCATATGGGTATTAACTGTTTAGATTAGCAAGCACTGCATTTTATTTAGCTCAAAAGGAAAGCTGTTTATCCAATTGCACAACCATCCATTATTTCTAGCCACAAAGCTTTCACACTGTAATGCCCCTTGAGTACAAGCCAATTGGCAACAATAAAACAAGAAGTGAGATTTCACCTTGTTGATAGTAGGTTCTGGGAGAATTCGAATATTTGACTCTTTCCTGCTCTAAATATGTACGCTTTCAAACCAAGGCAATAACTAGTTTACTCTCCAGAAGCAGCTTACTTCAGCAGTAAAGAGACACTATAGTTTTTTTCTACACAGTTTGGAAAAACATGTTGGAACTTTTCACTGTAAATATTACCTTGTGCTTTTTATTAGACCATGTGAGACTATTCCCTACTAAATAACATTTCAGGCTCCCAGCATGACATGGGAAGGTAAACAATACATCAACAAGATATACAGTATTCATCAACACAGCAGAATCAAACCTATTTAGAGAATTCTAGTACATTTTTGCTTCTTGGGCATAAAAGCTACATGAATAGATAATTTTAGACAGCATTATAAACTACTTCATCCATATAGCAAGTCTCCTATATAGTAAGAACAACCCTATGATAGAAGCCTGTCAAGACTTCTCCTTCCATAAAATGACGCACAGAAATTTTCAGCTGTAGTAAGACACCACTGTAGCAGCAGAATATTTTAATGCAAAGCATCTTGCACCTTGGACTTCAAAAGTATAGGACTGGATACACACACTGCTGGAACTTCTGCTGAGAAGGACTTTAGTTTGATGGAGTCCATGAGTTGAAAAGCAACACTTTCAGCTTTATTCCTTATCCAGCCAACACGGCTCTCCAAGTGGCTTGGCAATGTTTGAAGGTAAGTACTCAGGCCATGTAAAATCCATTCCCCACAGAGGTCACTAAAAAACTAAACTAGATGTCCTCTAGCAGAAAACACAGCAGAGCAAGAAAAAGAATCCAAGAATACTGGCTCTCTATTTTGTACCTTAAGAGTAGGAGCAAAACCTAGTGGCAACACCTCTGTGCATGAGCAGCTTTGTAGAGTGAGGAAATGCTCAGGTTCTTTAAAGCCTGTGCACATAAAGTTTCACTACCATCTCCTGCACTAGTTAGTATCAGCCTAGAAGAGTAGAGTACCAACAGCTTTTGGACACTCTACAGATCCTCTCAGCTGGGAACCGTTTAGTCTAACTCAACTTCACACTCAACATGATCTCCCAAAGTTCAAAACAGGTACAGGAAACCTGCACATAACCAGTAAGTTGCCTACAGCATGCTGAAAATTAATGCATCTTGCCAGATGGGATGGGACTGCCATTTTTTGCTTGATTCAAGCAAGTGTGCCAAATAATCTTAAAATTAAGAATGCAACATGCAAAAAAAATCATATTGCTGCATAGCCCATGGTTCTGGAAAGAGTTCAAGTTGAACTCTCTCTCAGGTAAATCAAATATTCACTGCAGAAAGTGCTTTGTTTCAGTTTCCTCCTTCCCTATATATGTGTCCACATACACAGAGAGGATGGGAGATCTGACATTCTTAATGGAATCTTTTTTCGATTACCACTTAAACTTCTTAGAGAAACAAGAAAGATGCAACTAGGACAGTTATTTCTGTGCAGTAAATCTTAGTACAGCCTAGCAGTTCTTAGAGCACTAACAGTTATTTATTTCTAATATTAGCAAAAGAACACATCTGTTCTTCAGGACTCTTCACTTCTACCTTTGGCAATTTCAGTGACAGCAAAGTTAGGGGAGGTGACTTGCACAGATGGGCATTAAAAACAAAATTGATTCATTGCTGTAGAGCATATGAAAAGCTTCAGTTTGAAACACTAGAAATCTGAACAGTTAATTTAGAGAAAATCTTTGTAGTTTTCCAAGTACACAGCAGCCTTACTCTGCCCCACCAGGAGTACAGGCACAATGCACAGCTGGGAAAGAGACCTGACTATCAGCTACCTGTCAAAGCAACTAACGGAATAAAGCAAGCATGAGATTAGGACAACCAAGACCAGTTACTCAAATCCGCCTATTGACAAACCACCCACAGTCATCCAAGAATGGATTACCCACTGGATCTGGGACACCGAGGTTCCTTTCTTACAGCAGCTCAGGCAAGTCCAATGCTCTTATCCCTGCTTCTTTAGTAGACCCCTCATTGGGTTTGTTACTGCCTTTTCTATTTACAAGTTAGTATTGTGAATTATGTTGTTCTCACTTATGAAGTTACTTATATCACTGCATGTGTGATAGACAGGCGTCTAGCCACTGTCTGATCCGCTGGCCTTACTTGTTTAACTCACTGAATCTGCTGCTGTGTACAGCTAGCTATAATCTAACCAAAGAACCCAAATGCCTTCCTCCAAGAATTCTGCAATTCTCATTTCACACTGCCACACATAGCTAATATCTGTATAATTTTTTCTTTGGACAGTATAGCCATTTATGCCAGTTAAGTCAAGGTTAAGACGTAAATCCTCATTAATGATACTCCAAGGCTCCATGACGAGGGAGAGTAACTTTCCCCACCACCAACCAGGACGTGACAGCACTGCTATCCACAGAAATTATACAAGTAGCCTGGGCAATGAGATGTTGATCACTCCCACTTGCTCCTCTGACCCTTTTGTTCCACTGAATTGACTGTTCCTGTGCCAAGTAGTACTCTTTTGAAAAGCCTCCTCTGTCCCTTGTTTTTTACCATTAAATACTTTGACTAGTGCTTTTGCAGTGAAACCCATTCTTTCAAATAATGCTGCTGAGTTTTGGTAATGTCTATTGGAATTTAACATGGGTTAAGTTTCTCACCTGCTACTGTTTTTGCAAAGTCTGTTTCTTAATATTTAGATTAGGACTGATGTGATAACATGCTTGTAGGTAGAAAAAAGCTTTCATTAACAGCATTTAGCAGTCCAGCTGTTGATGTCATTAGAACAGAGTTACTGAATAACTCCAGGAAATACGTTTCTGGTAGCAGTAACCTCAAGTAGTATTCTTATAAGATTAAAGCATTTCTAGTCAGGATAGTTGTAATATTTAATTAGGCATCTGAAAGAGTAGTTTATATATTGCAGAAGTGACTGTCAAAACAGTGTAAATTAGCACAACTATTTGCACTACAACAGAGCAAAACAGGAATGAGTCAGAGCTTGCAGTTAGCACGGTTTAAATGCTTCTTAGGCTAATCTGCCTAAGACTTCCCAAAGTTTAGTCAGCTGTCTGGTTCAAACATAGCAATTAATGATCACAAAAGTGGACAAAGATAAGGAGAACCTAGCAAGCACCCCTGTAGCACCACAAAGCATGCAAGGGACAGCTCAGACTACACTGTAGTGGGAACACAGTAGCCTCTGCTACCCAGACTAGATCACGGCTGCATCTAATCCTGGGTTTCCAAAAGTCCCCAGCAGCACTGTAAAGTACCCTAAAAGCTTTCTGCAAGCTTTCCACTATTTTGAATCACTGATTACGAACAGCATCCAGGAGCAGCATGCCAGTGTCACACACAACTTAGTGTGGACACAAGGCCCCAGCAACATCCATCCACATTTTACAGTTTAATTCTTAACACAATCAGAGGTCTCAGTTTAAGCACCAGTCAGTGATGCATCCCTGTTTTGAGCTTGTTACATTCGTATTCATCCTAAATGCATTCTCCCATGCTCTCCTCACCACTTCTTTTGTTTTGCAAACAAGCACGTTTTGTTTTCTCCCATGCTAGCCTTCACATGTGGGGACTGTCTCAAATACATGCAGCACTCACATAGCTTCTGCATAATTCTGCAGAACCTAGAAACAAAGCTTGACAGTGACAAAACACCTAGAGTGCCAAGACAAATACCCTTCATGCTGGGCTATGCATATTCTCAGTTCCTCATAACCATCTGTCTGTAACTGTATCTGACAAGGCAAGCAAGTGCAAGTACCTGAGGCAACAATCACCTTCACCCTATAGCTGTATAGTGTCTAATGCAATGAGGTACAATGTGTGATGGTAGCTCCAAGTGTAAAGGCTGCAAACTTAGAGAGTGGCATTTTTCATCTCAACTTCCATTTCAACCATTGAAGGTCTCTCAGGACTTGCTTTTAAGACTTTTTCCAGGTGTCCTTTTCTTACCAGCACCGAAGACAAGGACTTCAGGCAACAAATCCTCCCACACCAGCATCACTGTGCAGTGATCAAGAAGGCAGAGCACCTCCTCATGAGCTTCACAAATTCTAAACCCACCACACACTTGTAAGTCACAGACCAGCCCAGTTCTGCTAAACAAGAACAGAACCTCTTCTGAGCACTGAAGCACCTTCTCAAAATAAAGGTAAGTTCTGTGAATAGATTTTAGATCTCTGTATAAGTATCTTATCTAGTGAGCACTTCACAAGGACGCCTAAAAGTTCTTCATATTAGTGCAATAAAAACTACTTATCTATTAATAATTCTGCATACTAGCTTCACTACAGCACAGCTATACCCAGCCCCTTAAAGGCCTATAGACACCACCTCCCCACAAGGCTACTCCCCAGCAAGGGCCCTTTATATAAACCTACCCTCAGCACTGCACTCTGGGGGCTGGTTCTATAAATTTGGCAATGGCAAATAGCTGCTGCTTATATACACTAGAGAGTTTGGAACAGGGAGCTACTGCTATCTGGTAAGTATGCTGGTTTGGGGCCTTTTCTTAAATTTTTGGGGTTTTATTCTTGTTAACATTTAAGCTAATAGTTTGTAACAATTATAAACTATAGGGTACAGATAAGTTACACACATGGGAAAGTTGCTTTTGTAGGAGTGTCTAATGTAAGTTAATTTTTTTCTGTTAAAACAACAGGAAAGGCTCTAACAGTTCTGTGAAGCTATCTGATAACAACAGTTTGTAGGTATTAGGAGAGAAAAAAGTAATAGCACTGCAATTACAATGGAAGCATTACTGGCTGCAGTACATCATGACTCTTGCAAGTGTTATTTATCTTCAAATAACCTATCTGAGAATAAGGAAGTGATAGTAAACTAGAATACAAGAGACCTTTGTGCTCCTTGCCTAGATCTATAGAGTAGAGAAAATAGAATCCTGTAAGTGATAAGGCTAGGGGGAGATCAGAAGTGGTATTCCTTGAGCAAAGACTGACTTGAACCACTATCAATGTTGATACTCAAATACAAAGTAAGCACTTACAAGTTAGGTGCCCAGGAGCTTGGGCTGTATCCTTATAGGTGCTTGTTATAGCTCGAGAGTTGAGCTTTCCTTTGTCTAGGACTTAAGCTTGTTTTTGACATGAATGCTGATTCAGTCTTATCCTGTCTAGATTGCTGTTAGTCCCTCAGTAATGCTGTAACTAAGTATGTGGCTTAACAGTAACATCAGTGAGCAGTAATGACTTCATGGAAGGCTGCTGAAACAATGAGAAAAGCTTAAGCAACAAATAGATTTTGTGTTCTATAGCATGCTGTAACATAGTGATCTTGCAGCTGCTTTCATATCTTGAAAGGGGGGGAAATGCTGTTCTATGGTAACTATAACTCTGAACAGAAATTAAGAGACATGTCAGGAGCAAACACTCCATAGCAAAGGCTTATCTTAATGAAGGAATAATGGTATGTCTTAAAAGTTAGTAAACAACAAAAAAAGACTAAATACAAAGTGACAGATAAGATGGTTTATGCTTATTGACAAGGGAGGAATTATATTTTTTTCTGGGAAGACACAAATATTGGTCAGAAAATAACATAAACCACTGATACTGCTCAAGTATGTTTTTCAACGCAGAGCAAGTAGAACCAGATCAGCAGAGTATCAGTGTTGGCCCATTCAGTAAGTTATGCCTCCAAATTAACTTCCAATAAAGCTAATTATCCCTATAAAGGAAATGGATTAACTGAAAAAAACAGTTCTGTTTCTGAAAAAATTGTCTGTTTAATTCTGACAATTAAATTAGTCAGCTTCCTTTGTAGAGGATACAAAACCCAAAAATATGTAGTTTAAGATGCAAAATTGCATGTGAGCATACCCTGTGAGCACCCCTTCTATCATATCTTAAAAGTAATACTTAAGATTTGGCTTCAGTTTGTTACTGTGTGGCTTCAGTTAAGTGTGCAATAATAAGGCAATTAGGAAATGGCAAATGAATTTGAAGGTGTTTATCTAAACTAGTTCAAGTTCCAAAAAGAAAAAGCTACATCTGAACAAAAACAATTATTTCAGTCCTTGAAATCATCAATGAAGTATAGCATGTAAATCTTACAGGACAGATCTCTGACAGAAATATCAGAATCTAGTAATAATTTTTTTTAAAGGAAAGCAGGACTTGCCTGTCTGAATTCCCCTTTTTTCAGTGACCCCAAGAAAATTCTTCTTTGTCTTATTATCACCCTTTGATATGCTGTAATACTATGCTTAGAAAAAATTTCCTAACTGTAAGTACACAGTACAATGCTTACTGGACAGATTACCTTCTGCTTTTCTACTGTGCTCTTGTAAAAGTCTGTGTTCTCCATACATTAATAAATGTACCTCCATAAACCCTTGAGGGGTGTTAAATACCTGTGAAAACAGTGGGGCTAAATGCTGCACTGGTACAGAGCCCAATCTGAGATCTGTTGTTACTGTGCAGCTTGAACTTTTAACACTCCTTAGCATTTGATCCTCAGAGCTTCTATTATTCATCTCAATTACAACAATGAATTATTAGCACTCCCAAAAATCAGTCCCATGCTGTTTTCAAGTGCTTAGGAAATGAAAACTACAACGACCACCCACGACAAGTTTGGGTCAAGTGATTTGCCTTGTATCATACAAACTCGGTGGTAAGAGCTGAAATACAGTTCTCCACAGAGGTTTTTCTCGTGCTGAACAATGCTCTCTCAATCTGCATTCCTGATCTCCTTAACTAGCCTGCTTCTGGGGAAAAAGAATCTCTATCCAAAGTCTGTTCACCGCAGACTTAATTCCTTATAAGCTTCTGGCCTTTCAGAAAAAGTAAACCTAACCATTGAGACTAGTGCCATGATCAACATACCCTCCTTTAAGTAGGCATTTTACCTTCTGAGTAGTTTTTTCTAACAAGTTAATATTAATGTGGCTATGCAGGATAGCTTCAAAATGTAGCAAGCTCTATATTACTGCAGATCATCAGCAAGTAGGGGTTTTTAGATTCGTGATAGAGAGATCCTTGCCTGGGCCTATCAGTTTATGTAAATCAGCTACTAGCTGGCGTGGAAGCACAGCATGTGCCACTGGTTTTTAAAGTGTTGACAGCTGAGGAATGGTGATACACTGAATTTTTGTTGTCCATTACAAGCTGAGAGTGGGAAATAACGGTTACAGGAACCTGTGTTGCCTTACCCTTAAATCTCAGGTCTCGAGTCCTATGGGAGATTACAGGAAGGGAAAACATTCCCTAAAACAGCCAAACTTAAAAGCCACGTTTCTTGTAGATTACATGCAGTATAGTGAAAAACAGAAGTAACTGAAACAGCGCCTTACATCTTTTTCTGAAAAGACTGGGGTTTGACTGGTCCAGTTGACAAACAAGAACCTAATAGTAAGTCACTTCCATATGTTGAAAACAGCTTCTCTGCTCCCCAAGTTAAAAGTTTAGGGAGATAACTCCAGGTGAACTGCAACATACCAACGTAAGTTTCTCTGCTCACTTAGACAGTTCCTTTGTGCACGCACTTTTATAATTTACCAGAATTTAAAAGAATGCTTACAGATGAGACTGACTCTCAGGCAGGGCACAAACCCTGCATATGGCACTGTAGTACCTGACGCTGTGGATGAGCTGATTCAACGGTGCTGACAGGGACACTGTTCTCTATCTCCCCCACTAATTCTGGCACTTGATGATGAGGCAGCTGTTGAGCTACCCTAGCTTGGCTGTGCGTTCTGGCTGTTGGCTTTAGCTGTCCAGCTGTGACCTGGCTCCTGGAGACCGGACCCGCTTCTGAGCTGGCAGAGCGGTGTGTGCCTGGCTGTCCCTGTCTGTGGCAGGCCGAGGGGCTCTGCTGTGAGGGCTCCCCAAGTCCGGCTCCTTCCCTTGGCTGATACCCCGGCCTGCGCCGCAGCGGGCTCAGGCGGCCAGGCCCTGCCCGCTCCGAACGGCGGTGGCACAAGGCGCCTCTCCCTCACTACAGAGCCGCAGCGGTTCAGCTCGGTGAGCTGCTGGCTCCTGCTCTGTGAAGACCCAAACCGCGGACAGAAGCGAGCTGGATGCCACCGCCTGCCGCCACCGCCTGCCACCTCCGCCGCCTCCCGCGCCAGCGCGGAAAACCGCCCGCGGCGCCGG
>Ga0065711_1026472_pt1 | contig 69211 bp, 50 predicted proteins | sample Hoacrofraction12_FD_59098 | JGI IMG/M metagenome (GOLD analysis project Ga0065711, IMG submission 59098) | Hoatzin crop microbial communities from Cojedes, Venezuela - Epithelial fraction 12 v2 (version 2) | ecosystem: Host-associated > Birds > Digestive system > Esophagus > Crop | place... | reverse complement strand
CCCCCCCCCCCCCGCCGTTCTGCTTGGCTTTGAACAAGTGGTGAAATATTTGCTTAAAACTAAATATTAAACTTCTGACTTGCCTTGTTTTGGACTTTGGCTCACTTTGATTCTTTCCCTGCTGTTTGCAAAGTTGGGGGCTGACCAGCTTTAACATTGGCCCCCCTTTTTTTTTAATCTGTCTAGTGGATACCTCAAATTGATGAGCAGAGTTAATCCTTATTTCACTATGTTGTGTGTGTAACTGAAATGGAAACACAGAAAGGGCATTTCTCTCCCCTCATCCATTCTGATTCTCACCTCGTAGCTTCTGCTGAAGCTCTGGCGGTGGAAGATACTGAGCACTTCCAACTTCCCACATAGAGTTCGGCATGTCAAAATTTAGTACTTTGGGGAGGGTGATAAAACTTTTAAGGTCCATTTATTTTTAGCAGTGAAACTTGCAGTACTGTTTCTTTGCCTAGGAAACACGCAGTCCAGCCGTTCAGAGGATCCCACCGGGAGGCAAGACGCCTGCCTTGCAGATCCTCTCTTCAGGCCACAAAAGACATACGTTTTATTCTCAGCTCTGATTCAGGCCTGCAGTGTGGTGCTCTGGTTGCTGCAGGGATGAAACACAGATGATAATAATGACTTTTCCTGGGTTTTTTTTGTTTTATTTTATAAAGCTGTCTGATACACCACAGTATAAGGCCAGGTGAGAGCCAGGAATTAGTCCTACATAAAATGCATGAGCAAAAGAAGCTTATTTAAACCCAAAGCTGTAACTAAAAACTGTAACTGCTGCCTGATTCTGGAGGCTCCTGAACTCTTTAGGCAACTCTTTACAGTATTGAAAGCTGAGGAAGTTAAAAGTTCTCTAAGGCTGTGCTGTTTTTCTTCAGGATGAGCCTAATGCTGCGCTAGCCTAAACTTGCAGTTCCGCCGTTGTATTTTGGCCATTTTGCCTGTTTAGGTGTCAAGGCTGTTTGTTTCTGCACCTTGCATCGCTCCAGCAGAGCTGCCTGCACGCTAGGTACGGTGAATTCCCTCAGGAAACTGATCCATGTAGGAAAAAAATATGGAGACATGGATCTCTTCGCCAGCCCTCACGTGACTCTCTGGTCCGACTCGCCTTGTGGCCACTAACAGGCTGGGGCAAGAGGCGGGAGCGAGCAGTCGGGAGAGAAGGTAAATTGGGAAGCAGCGTTTGCTACCGGTTCTGTTATGGTCTCTCGAGAAATCAAGGCAATCCGAGGGTGCAGTGCGCAGGACGGCTGGGCTGATGAGCAGTTTGCCGTAGCAAAAAAAGACATCTTGTCACCCTCTCTGGCTGCCACCTTCTGCCTCTTCCCTTGTACTGGCTGCGGTGATCACTTCATCCCTCAGTGAGTTAGTTTAGCTCACTAAACTGGCAGAAAAGTATGTGTATATGTATATATGTATTTACTTTTCTGGATTGGTGGCTGTTGTAGTGTTAGTTTTCCAGCATTATTGACTGCCTGTTCGAAGGGACTGCACACCCTTGGCACACACAGGTGGGAGAGGGAAGGGGAGATGGGAGGTGGAGAAGTTGGTGGGACCAATGGGGAGCTGCACCGGCAAAGGGCAGCACGAACCGGTTGTGAAACGCCAGTCGGTGAACCTGCAGCTTACGCATTTCAGCCTCCGGTTCGTCGCAGAGCTTGGACGCGGTCCAGCGGTTGGCAGAGGTTCACTGAGAAGGCCAGCTCGGAGCTCACCTCATGTGTACCGAGATCTGTGCGTGCTCGTAACGTGCAGCAGACTCTTAAGTGACTCAGCCTACTGATTAGAGTGTTAATTCAGAAAACGGACAGCTGGGTTCGGGCTGAGGGGTTTAGGACCACGGGACCTGGCTGCTGGCAAGTTTGGGAGCCAAGTAAAGGGTGGCAGGCTCCCGGAGGGGAGTACGGCAGCAGCCTAGCTGTTGGAGTTGGGAGGAGGAAGTTCTAGGTTTTGACTTCTTCTCCAACCCGTTCTTTCAATTTCTTTAATCCCATATCAGGTCTATGAAAAAAACGCATGAATGATCCTGACTGGTAGGGCTAGAAGCTAATGCTGCACTCGATGGGGTGGCAGCCAAATTGCACAGCCTTCCGAGTTTTGTGTTTTCCCTGTCCCCTGTGAGTCTTAATTTCTTTTGCTTCTCCTGCCTAACTTCAAGAGGAAGAGTGAACCTTCTCCTTCAGTGCGAAGCCAAGTGATAAGAGCTCTTCTCCAGGGACTGGAAGGGTGTGGGTTTGAACCTTCTCAGTGGTGCTGGGCTTGAGTCCTTTGTGTTTGCAGTAAGTGCCGTCACTGCTGGGCCGTTTTGTAGCCTAAGCTCTAGGAAAGGTAGGAGTTGAGATGCTCTGGGCAAGGACTGTATCTTCTGTGTAAAGAAACTTGAATGCCTGCATCGGGTTTCCCAGTGTTGGGAAGATAAGGTATTGCAGCTTTTACGTAGGCTGCAGCTAAGGTTAGATGTTACGTGTGCAGTGATGCAGTGGATAGATGCAGCCTAAAAGGCAGGTCTTGCCCTCAAATTCTTCTGCTCAGCTCAGTTGTCCCATCCATTCACTGTTCGTGTGTCTAGACCTTGGCTGATTGCACTTCAAGCCAGTTCAGCTTACAGAAATCTGTTTTGGATTGTGGGGTTTTCTCTGCTCAGGTTAGTTTTATGAAATCTCAGTGGATGGATTACGCTCAAGTCAGCAACAGAGCCAGTACAAGGAAAGGGAGAGTGCGTCTGGGTTCATGACGTCTGCTTTCAGTGACAACAAGGTGTATGAATGGGTCCAGCATTAATGCATGTGTAAATTTTCACAGCAGAGTGTAAGCCGGCTTGAGCAGCAAATACCTGTTAGGGAAGGGCTGAAGCACTTTGGATGCTGCACAGTGCAACATTTTAAATGTGTTGCCATTGTCACCCCACCCGCTCGGATTTTGTGGAAACTAAGACACTAAAAAGTATCTTTTTAAACTACTTTGTTTTGTGGCACCTTTTTTCACACAGATTTTCAAGATTTGATGTATTTGGCTTACCAAAGCAAAACACATTCCACCCAGGTCTCTCTGTCAAGGAGCACAGAGAAAACCAAGAGTGCTGGAGCTTTTAAAAAAAAAAAAAAAAGACACTGTCTGAAGCAGTGAGCTGCCACCAGTCATAGCCTTTACCGTTTGTGCTGTATTGCATAGATCTTATTTTAATTGAACCTTTTTGTTGCTTTAGTTAGGGGTGAGGTAATGAGGCAATGGCTTATTACAAGATTCCACCTAGGTGAGATAAAATATCTAGATAACTTGCACCACACATGATATTAAACTGGAACGTGGGAAGAAATTGCTTAAGGAGTTAACATTTTCTTACAGAGTTATCTTCATAAATGCAACCAAGGAGCTGAGTCTAACCCCCCAAGTCTGTGTACAGGACCAGTTCGAGAAAGAGCGAATGGCTCCTGTCACTTGCTTGTTAGCAGAAAAGGGGCAGCAGCAGTTAGTAGCCTCATTTCACTTCTACCAGTACTTGGAATCTCACCGTGCCTTGTGGAGGAGCCAGGATGGAGAAAGCCATCAGATACTGTTCGTCTTGCCTTCCTCACTTGATTTTCTCTGCTCCGCAGGCCCCGACGTAGTGGAAGAGTTGCCCAGCTTCTTGGTGAGCCCTGCCTTTTGCGGAGGATAAAGGTCCCTAGACTGATGCTGGTCCCTACTTACTTACGACTGGCAACCTCAGGGGCAGGCTCTGGAAATCAGCTTGTCTTCGTTCTGTCTTTGTGTCCTCTCCTCTTGGATACACGGAGTGATTAGCTTGTTTCTGCTTTCCTGTGACCTAGTAATAGACCCTTGCTTGAAATGCCACTTGTCTTTATTTTAAAATGTCTTTTAAACAAGCATATCTTCCTTCTTTACAATAGCAGACAATGGTCACTGAAGGTAATTATGTACCATGTTTTGGAGTCTAAGGATTTCACGTATTGCTTCCAAAAAACCTCAATGTGGGTAATCCTCACAGAATAAATATCTACCTTGTGAATGGCTTTTGGTCTTTTGAGAACCAATTTTTGACTCCTGGATTAGTGACAAGATAAAAAGAAATGTCGCCTCTTGGAATTTTCATTTTTAATGCAAGATTTTGCTGGGCAGCAGAGGGCCTACACGACATCTTTCTATGTCAGTGTGAAAGAGAAAGGCTGCCACTGTTAGATTTGAGCCTCCTAAACTGGGTTTGCCACGAGAAGTTCTTCTCAAGCTACATTCCTCAATTAAAGTTGCTAGGATACCACTTGTGGGATGCACAAATAACATTGAGTTTCAAAACAAATAGCTGAGACTGATTTTTTACTCACATTTTGTTATAAAATGGTTACATTTTATTTGAACATGTGATGCATGGTTTGTTCTATTTATTTGCTCCCATATTAAACCTGATGCTGTGTATTACTAGGTTTTTTTCAGCTGAGAGTAGTATTAGAGTATGTTACGTCAGGGGAAAAAAGGAAGTGCTTCTTTGACTGAGTTGCCAGCACGGTGAGTTACTTGAGCTGGCAACAATGTCACTGGATCTTCAAGCCTGTCCTACTCCCTAACCAGTAGGCTTAAGGGAGCACTGAATGTGCATCATGCACCTTATTCTTTCATACTGTTGATATGTGTAAGACTATGCGTAGCGACAATGCATAGCCTTATTTTTAGATAAAAAGAGAATATTTACAATCTGATTAGTCAGTAGTTTCTGACTGCAAAAAAATACCTGGAATGGGACAGGATTTATGTTGCATGTTTAGAAACAGCAGGCTGTGCTGCTTCTGCTCTGCAGAGTTTTTGCTCCTCACTCCTAGACATATGGAAGTTTCTGTCCCCTCTTCCCAGCTGGAATGGCTGGACTTCCCTGTTCATTGGTTAGCTGCGCAGTGTCGTCAGTGGGGCAGTAATACTGGGACAGGGGCACTACATTTTAACTGGAGGCTGCTTATCTCCTTTCTCTTTGCCCATCTGAACTCTTGAGTCAGACTCGCAGCACGTAGGGTAGAGTAAGTATGTTCTTTGTCTTTATCTAATTCTGTTACTGTCTTTATCTAATTCATCCCTTTGTTGTAGCCAGTCCCTTATTCTTTTATCTTTTCTTTTTTCTTTGAATTGTAATGTAAAAGGGGTTTAGCATAACTCAGTGTCCCCAATACGTATACCATAACTGATAATTTTTACCTGAGTGTGGTTTTTTTGTTGTAAGTAATCCTGGAGTTTTGTAATTAAAACATCTCTGCAGCTTTGCAACACGTATATTTGGTCAGACACTGTTGATTGGAAAGCTATTGGTCTCCCCCAGCCTGACACTACAATTAAATTTTAACTCCAGTATGTTTAGTTCATAGTGAACAACTCAGTGTTAACTTTCCGTATTTTATGCTTCTATTCATGTTTATTTTGTCCTTATTCTGACTGGATGCTTTGTCTAAAAGTATCGCTCTCTGAACAAATCATTCATTCGTTAATGGGTTAAAATACATTAGCAAATGGCATAGGAATACGTTCTAAAACATGTATGGGCTCTTCCTGTCTAAAGCTTATTACAGAGGGCTTGGATCTGGAAGTCGGGCTCACTATACGCATCACATATTGCCCAAGGAGCAGCTTTATTCAAGGCGAGCTGTAGCAGCTGACGTGAGGGAGCCTGATGTGATGCCCCTGCCTTATCAGTTGGCTGAAAATCTGCTTTCTGTCATGTCTTTTTGCTTTTCTCTTAAAAATCTGTTGTGGGTTTTTTTTTTTCCTTTTCTTCTCTGTTGTTTAAGATGTGCTCTGTGCTAGTCATCCTCTCCTGTCCTCCTGCAAAGGAGGGGACCGCAAAGGAGATCTGACTTTCTGCTGCTCTTGGAAATGGAGCTGTCACCTGTGGGGATTCAAGCTGTGTCGTGTGTCTGGGGTTGTTATCCAAGTTCACCGTGGGAGGCACTGTACACATTGGCAAGCGCGGGTCAGTGACCGGCTACCTCATGGAAGAGGCACAGGGAGCGACCAAGGGTTGCCTGCTACGTGTACCGGGATTACAACAGGCAGGCTGGTTGTTCCTTTTGGCTAAAACTCTTACCTGGGCTGCATTCCTCTTCATAATAAATGGGAGGTGATTCATACAGCAGAGGGACGCATCAGACCTCTTCGCTGGCCATGCAAAGCCATTTGAGTAAATTGTGCCATTTTCAGCACAAAACGGGTTTTGTTTATTCTCATTACTTAAAATACTTAAGCCATATTTTTAGATTTAGATTGTTGTTTTGCATATGTTAAGGTTTAAAGCTTTTAGATTAGTTTTTTGCAAGTAGTGCGTGCTGCACTTGGACTTAGGACCACCTGCCAATTTGTAGCAGCTAGCTTTCTGCCCTGCTGAATAGCTGCTTCAGGGACTGTTTGACTTCTGTGGATAAAACTCTAACTAGTGCAGCGGCATCGTTTGCGTGTGTAATTTATATATGGTTGGACTGATGTGACTCTAGCAGTTTATTCTTTGAACAGCTTAGGCGGCTAGCCTTTGCTTCTCAATGAACTCCAGATAAAGACATATGTACTTATTTTGTAAGTTATGTACTTACTTTATTTCTTTATTTACTATTTTCTGAATTCCGATGGGCTTTTTCAGTGTAAGTGAACTTTTCTGTTCCCTTGCTAGCTGTGTGGTATCATTGTCAGGATAGCAATTCTGAAGTGACGTACATCAGTAGATATGTAGAGAATATGCATAGAAGTAAATATGTCTTAAAAAGCACAGGCTGACTTTCAAAGCTACTCAAAGAAAAAATTGTAATATTGACATCAGTCCAATATGTGTAAGTTATGTGTACACACACAGATAATGGCATAGGGAGGGTGAAACTGAGAGAGTTCGTTTCATTTTTGTGACCGTTTTGTTTCCAAACTGCTGAAAAGGTCTCGGACAGTTTAAAATTGTAAGGAAAGTGCAGCCTTCATTCATACACCTACTTTCCGCAGGCCAAGAGAGCGTTAATGTGTTTTTCTAACACAGTGGAATGGGAGAGAGGCGTGGATGTGCTGCAGTACCTTCTCCTTTGTTAACGACACCCAGTCGGTCTTCCCTGCTGTTCACCTCCTGGTTGTTCCCTCCTAAGGAAAGCCAGAGCTGGAAATTGATTTCCCTGTCTCATTGCTCTTAACCTTTCCTTTTCATAAAGTATTTAGAGCTCTTTCAGATATTACCTCTAAAAGCTCTCGAGTGGTCCCATTCGACTCTTAACACTGTAATCCTGTGTTCATACAGTTAGTTCATGAGAAGGGCTTTGCCCTCTGCACAGTTGGTTTCTCCAGGAATGTCTGTAGCCTACACATCACAGCCCGGTCACTGCTAAGGGTTTTTCCTATATCACAGACTTCTGTATTAATTAGAGCAGTTGCCAATCTGACTAAAGGAAAGCCAGGATGGGTTGCCCTGCAGGTTACTTCTGTGTTCTGGAGCCGTTCAGTTTCTGACATTTAGTTTATATCACATCTGATTAAGTCAGTTATCCATTTTCATGTACATCTTGCTCTTTTTGTTTTTTAAACCAATAAAACTCTTATACAAATATTGTTGCCTGAAACAAAGTGACATTCACCTCTGTTGTGAGTTGCGTTGCACCCAGCACTTAAAGGCGTGCTCTGTCAAGCTCTTGCTTGCCTAACTTCACGCTGCTAATTCCAGCTGTTTTGCTTGTGTTCTGGTTTTACGCAGACTAATGGCTGATCGTGTGCTTGTGGTTGGCAGTGGAGGGAGAGAGCATGCGCTGGCCTGGAAATTGGCCCAGTCCCCACGTGTAAAACAAGTGTTTGTTGCTCCAGGAAATGCAGGAACAGCTGACAATGGAAAAATTTCCAATTCAGGTAAAACCCAAAAAAATACAATTTTTAAATTTGATAACTCAACCAGTAAGTTGTTCTATTCATTGATCTGAAATCACAGCTGTTATTGTGAAAGGATTATGATTATTACTACTACTACTATATTTTAAGGTTTTGGACATGTGAAATAGATCATATAGATGCAGTTAAGAAAAAAAAAATGTGTGAGTGAAACCTTGTGGAACTACCACTCATTTTACGTGATCTCTGTTGTGATACTGAATTCTTCAGGTTTGGGAGAGGAGGATGCAGCCAAAACTCCATCTGTCTGATGCACGTTGCTCCGGGAACACAGCTCGGGATAGCTGCTGTGGTTCCCGCTTCCCAGCACCCAGGAAAGGGGTGATCGTTTCTTCTGGTAGGAGCTGCAGTTCAGCAACTGGTTGGTGAACAGCTGAAAAGTGCCTGCAGCAAATGCCAGCACCTCTAGGAGGGTTGCAGAGCTTTGAGTACTAAATTTACTACTGCATTCTTAGAAGGGCATTGAAGCCCTATGATCCCTACAGCCTTTGATGAGAATACTTTCTCACCTGAACTGTTCAACCTTAGAAAAATACTAATTCCTTTGTCTTAGTGATCCTAAGAATTTAAGGTAAACATTTCTCTCTTAGTACTGCCTGCCTGTTTTGAGCTTCTAGCTTAGGAAGTTAAGCTCTGACTGGCTGTAATTGAAACTACTCACAGTTACTAGTTTTAAGAAATCAAGCATAAGGTATTTCAAATTGACCATCCAAAATTACATGCTGTGTTTTAAAAAAATACTGGTCTAAGGTGCTTGCCTGGAGGCACACAGTGAATAAGTACAAAACAAGGGGTAATTACTCAGAGATTCCTGTCTTGTGTCCTTTATATAACAGATCCTGAATTAGGTACTTTACACAACCGACTTAAGTTTCCATTTCAAAATACGTGAGAACATACAGAATTAAAATTAGCATAGTATGCATGTGAACATGAATTATATACATTAGTTTTCTGCATTCGTATTTATATGTGAGTAAAATCTTTTTCTGTTACCATCTCATGTGGAAACATGAATCCTGTCAGATGCTTGTACAGCAGGTAATTATTGTATTTAATTCCATTGGAATGCTTAATTACAGGCTGTTTAAGTAACTTTGTCCTTAATTTCTTTGACTAGTCACAGTATCATAAGTAGTTTTTGTTCTGTTTGGTCTCTGAGGAGAGGGCTCAAGGAAGAGCCTGATAGGAAAGTCACATGTTTCCTTTTAAACCCAGAAATTCAAACAAAAATCTTCACCCTTGTGCTGAATGGAGTCAATGCCAGTCTGCGTGGCCTGCAGAATGTCAGTTTCAGTATTTTTTCGCAAGCAGTGTCTTTTAGAAGCTGCTGCACTCTGCTTTCACGTTGTTATTCTATTAAAAATACTGCACCCTGAACAGTGGAAAATATTTGAGCATGAGCGTAATAATGCTCAAGCCAGGTCCGTGAAACCTACCAGGTGTACTAAAATCTTTTTTTCTGGACTGTGGCCTCACACGTGCTTTGGGAGAGAAACCAGGAGACGGGAAGAATCTAGAATTTGTGAACGGTTTGACTTCTTTGGTTTTTAAGGAAACAATTTGTCTTATCTGCTCGGGCATTTTACCGCTGAGGTCTGGATTTTAACTCAGGGGAGAAAATGGAAAACAGCTTTACAGAAGCATGTGAGCCCTATTATATTGTGAGAGCCTGGTCAACAATGTCTGTGAAATTGCTACCATTGTTTCTGTTTTTTTGGTATAATCAAGATTTGTCTCTGAAAGTTCATCCTCCTTTCATGGTTCATGAGATTACTTTTAATTAACTTTGCAACTCTGCTTCTCGGATGATTTCTGAAACATATAAAGGTGAGCTTAAAATTGTAAATAACCTTAAATCCTTCAAAACCTGCCTGTATCTAAGTCAAAAAACATTTTTCATGGTTAATTTGAGTCAGTAATCGTTTCTGACAATAAAGACAGATTTAGGTTGAGTGACTAAATATAGTTTTACATTCAATTTATATTTGATTAACAGGGCAGTTTTGGTGCCAGCAGCATACAGAATGGCTTGCTGAATCCAGAGATAGCCATATGCATTTCTGTGAATGGATTTCAGCATCCTGACACCTCCTTCCATAACATTTTAGCTCTCAGTGTAATTTATACTCTTAACATTAAGCTCTAGCTTTGAAAATCTTGGTCCAAGGTCCCTCTGTCTAGCTTGAAAGGAGTGTTTGGCTGTCCTTTTGAGAAATGAAACACAGCTACAGATATGTCCCATTTTAGTCTACATTCTGAGGAAAATGATATTTGGGGTGAAAGTTAAAATTACATATTAACAATATGATTTGTTCCTTTCCATTTGTTACTAGGACACTTCCACATCATGTAAACCTTGCGCCACATTCACTGTTCGTATTACTAGTAGATCAGACGTACGGCAAGACAATTTGGGATGAAAAGCACAACCACCTTGTGGGCTCTTTCCTGTCGCTGCTCCCCTTCTCTTGGATCAACCTCGCAGGGAACAGGGGATCGTCACTCTTCAGTGGCCCACCAGAGCTCCCACTGTCTTTGGTTGGGCTCTGCTGTTCTCCAGCTGCTTTCACAACAGCCCTGTGGGGCTGAAAGACAATATTGACCTTTATGTTAATCAGTACTTTCAAGCCAAGCGTGTTATGCTTTTCGTTTTGCTCTCTTGTGAGCCAGAAGTCAAATGGCATAAATTGCATGTGGAAGTCAAAGGCCTTTGCTTCTCCTTATCTACAAATGTTGGTGGAACGAAATAATTTAACTGCTAAATAGGTATCAAGGAGGTAATTTTTGTTAGTGCTCCATCTGTTTTTTTGCCCCACTCCACCCAAACAGAGTAAATCTATAACCGTAACGTAGGTTTCATATGGCTGCTTTTATGCCACCATCTCTTTGGCTGAAATGACTGCTTCTCTTGTGGAAGCAGGGAATTTATTCATGCAGGATGGCAGCAGCGCAGTGGGCCCCGATACAAGATTGTGTCTGTCCAGCAAGAAGCTGCTGTATCACCGCATGTCTGATCTCTCTCTTCACTTCCCTGGAAACTAGCTGGAAGAGACCATCGGCTCTCAGCGTGCTTGACAGTACGGTCGCTAACAGGAGGTGACACACAAAACTTTAAACAAAGTAGTCCAGCTGCAAGGAGAGTCTGTGCTGTGCTGTACCACGCTCCCTTTGCCGGCTTTGTGCCCCACAGGGGCAGCCAGTCCACACTGGGCCACGCTCGCTGCTTTTTTGGCTCTCTCCGGGTTCGCGTTCCCATCTTCTGTAGACCTTGGCTTTATTTATTCTTGATAAAAGCAGTGGAATTACATTGCCTTTACGCAAATGAGGCTTGACAGTATTGTCTTTCGTGCAAGCTTTTTCTTTTGTTTACACAGTTTTTGGTGTTCCAGGTATCATCATAGTAAATGTTTGTTTATGGAAAGATAATGGTCCAAAAACCTAAGACCAAATATCCTTATCCATCATTACAGCACCTGCCGTGGTTAAGTGCAGCCTAATGTAAGAAAAAGTGTTCAGATTCCCCTTTGTTTCAGAGAGGTCACAGTTTAGTGTGGCAATTTTTAGCTGGCACTACAGAAAGGAAGAAAACATCTTTATCAATGATCTGGATGAGGGTATTGAGTGCTCCCTCAGTAAGATTGCAGATGACACCAAGCTAGGTGGGAGTGTCAATCTGCTGGATGGTAGGAAGGCTCTGCAGAGGGATCTGGACAGGCTGGATCGATGGGCCAAGGCCAGCTGTATGAGATTCAACAAGGCCAAGTGCCGAGTCCTGCACTTCGGTCACAACAACCCCATGCAATGCTACAGGTTTGGGGAGGAGTGGCTGGAAAGCTGCCCAGCAGAAAAGGACATTGGGGTGGTGGTCAACAGACGGCTGAACATGAGCCAGCAGCGTGCCCAGGTGGCCAAGAAGGCCAGCGGCATCCTGGCTTCTATCAGGAATAGTGTGGTCAGCAGGAGCAGGGAGGTGATGGTGACCCTGTACTCGGCACTGGTGAGGCTGCATCTGGAGTGCTGTGTTCAGTTTTGGGCCCCTCACTACAAGAAGGACATTGAGGTGCTGGAGCGTGTCCAAAGAAGGGCAACAAGGCTGGTGAGGGGTCTAGAGAACAAGTCTTATGAGGAGCTGCTGAGGGAGTTGGGGCTGCTTAGTCTGGAGGAGGCTGATGGGGGACCTTATTGCTCTCTACAACTGCCTGAAAGGAGGCTGCAATGAGGCAGGTGTTGGTCTCTTCTCCCAGGTAACTAGTGATAGGATGAGAGGCAATGGCCTCAAGTTGCATCAGGGAAGGTTTAGATTAGATATTAGGAAAAATTTCTTTACTGAAAGAGTGGTCAGGCATTGGAACAGACTGCCCAGGGCAGTGGTGGAGTCACCATCCCTGGAGGTGTTCAGAAAACGTGTAGATGTGGCACTTCGGGACATGGTTTAGCAGTCATGATGGTGTTGGGTTGACGGTTGGACTTGATGATCTTAGAGGTATTTTCCAACCTATGATTCTATGATTCTGAGTCTATGAAAAAAAGAAAAGAAAATGGTTGCAGTCCCACCACCAGCAACTTGTTGCTGTCACCTACACCATGCTGACATGAACATGCATAAATCTTCATGGTGACCCTATTCAGGGAGGACAGTGGATGAAAAAAAATGTTTTTTTCACTTGTGCGATGCTTCTTGTGATGGCACATGGGATGTTCCTAGAGATGAGAACAGTTTGGTGTATGACAGTGTAGGGGAACCCAAAACATTTGTTCTCACCTTCAAGAGCAAGGTAGGTTGACGGCACATGTCAAACTACAGCCCTCGCTTGATGGGTTTGGTGGTGTATTTTGGTCCAAGCCTCATATGTAAGTCTATATTTTAGTGTGTGCCTCACGCTTCCAGATTCACAGTGACCTGCCGTTCAAGAATGCGAGACTGGTGAAAATGCTGCTTCAGTGTTATGTGATAAATAAGTGCTATGCAATAGCAATGAATGCAGTCTTATCGCCTTTTTGTATCTTCGACAGCTGTTTCGGTCAGCAATCATGCTGCCCTTGCCCAGTTCTGCAGAGATCAGGAGATCAGGCTGGTTGTGGTTGGTCCAGAGGTTCCTCTTGCTGCTGGTAAGAGAAAGCAAGCTAAAAATCATAGCCTTTATAATTTAGGAAGAAAAGTAAATTTTAGTCCCTGTCTTCTGCGTGCCACTCAACAGCATCTGAGTGACTTCAGTAGGAATGGAAACAGATCCTCCATGGCAGTTTCCCTGAAATTGAGGGTTGTGCTGTGATGAAAATGAATTTCTGAAGGTGTTTGTGTGAGCAGTGGAACAGTTAAAATATCCTTAAATGTTCAGTTTCTTTTTAAGTGCTATGGATTAGTAAAAGAGGTATCAAAGTGTTTCCATTTAGGAACCTTAACTAGAGTTTTGATTTTCCTATGGAGTTTTCATTTTTTGAAATAATAATAATTTGGGACTTGGTTAAAAAAACATTTATAAACATTGGTAATTTTTCTGTTTTAACCTTTTACGTGATCAGCAATTGTCGTCTTCACAAAAGACTATAATGTTGACTTTTTACCTAAAAAACTATAATAAAACAAGAGGGGATTTTCATCTCTTACCAAATGTGGCAGATCTTCTTAGCCCCAGATATTGCAGGGTTGCCTGCTCCTAATTATAGTGAAAAGTGCTTCTAAGGCCCATCTGGTAAAATAGGCACTGGGTAGATATATGTGGCTTGTCATTCCTGACATACTTTGTTCCAACAAATCAGTGCATCTGTAGACTTGGACTACATGACTCCTATAAATCATCTGGTGATTTATAACATTTTTTTGTGTTGCCATTTTTAGGAATTGTTGATGACTTGACAGCAGCTGGAGTAAGGTGTTTTGGTCCAACAGCAGAGGCAGCTCAGCTGGAGTCCAGTAAGAGCTTTGCCAAAGCCTTTTTGGATCGACATGAAATCCCAACTGCGAGATGGAAATCTTTTACTGATCCTAAAGCAGCATGTAGCTTTATTAACAGGTAAAATTCTTGCGATTTTAGAATTATTTTTTTTTACAGCCATGTACAGTGTGCTAGGTATCCAAAACAAAGTCAGAGGATTACGAATGTGTCAATACTTTTGGCTTTGATAGAACATCTGTAAAGGTCTTAAAGGATGATACAACATGACACTATGACACTATCACACTGCGGTAAGTCGGATAATTAAACGGTTCTTATTTACTGCTCTTAAATTAAACTAAAGTTCAGTTTTCAGTTTACAGGAGAATATAGGACAAGTTTTTATTTTTTTCAAATTGCCTACTGTGGAAACCCAGCTTGCGGTCTGATAGACATATGTTCTGCCACCTTTGTGTCTTTCCTCTCTGAATATAAATTCTTCATTGGAGGCTTACTCAGCAAATTATGATCTGCTGTCATCAGAATACAACCCAGGTGACCCAAAAATGATACAACAATAAATTATTAAAAGGAAAGCAACCTTTCAGAACAGTAATGAAATTCAGTGGTGGGGTGAAAACAGGAAGCAGAAATCCTTTACAGGCATAGCATAACAAGAGAAGCCTAGCTTTTATTTGTGTGTTATTGAATAAAGTAAAACAGTTGCTTTGAAAACTGGTAAGTATTTTGATCTTTCAACTATTGATATGTTCAGAATTCTTACAAAATATATCTGCAGTACAGAGTGTTTACGGTTGAATCTCTCTTCTCTGTCTCTGAAGTGCAAACTTCCCTGCTTTAGTTGTAAAAGCTAGTGGCCTGGCAGCTGGCAAAGGAGTAATTGTGGCTTCAAACAAGGAGGAAGCCTGCAAAGCTGTTACTGAAATCATGCAGGTGAGTAGAAATGTGATGCGCTAACTGGAGGAGTTCTCACACAAAATAAGTTGTTAATCACCTCAGAGTCTCAAAGATATTCTTTATGTAGGAGGGATTTGGCTAAAAGAAATCAGATCTTTAACCCATTATTTGGACAGCTATGAAGCTCTGTCATTTTTGTTGCTTGAGGCAGGGTACTCTTTCTAGGCATAGTTACTGTAGGCTAAAATATAATTGTAATACAATTGTACTTAATGAAAAAATGAAAACCCATGCTTATTTCCATATGGATTTTCCCCCCCCTTTTTTTTTTAAACCATTTGAGACTGCTGCAATCAAACAGGTACTACAGTGCTGTGATATTGTGATATTAACACTGTGATTGAGCTGGATCTCTCCAAGCAACATCAACTTTAGGACTCCAGTCACACAGCACTTAAATGTGTAGTAAAATTCCAGTGGAATTATTTCAAGTTAAGTATATTTTTAGGTAGGATATTCAACAAATATATTAGGACCATCAAAATCTGAAGAGAAGCAAAATGAAGCAATTTTGTCTGAACAGTTAGAAACATAGAGCTGGAAAATAAGACCCATACAGGTCAGACCCTCAGCTGGTGTCAGCAGCATCTAACAATTCAGTGAGCTATGCTGATACATAGGAGATGTTATCCAACACTTTTATATTTCAAGAGTCAGAATATAGGGTCTGCGCTCACATTTTGGTGTGTGTATATGGTTATTGGACAAATATATGTCTTAATATGCAGCCCAATGTCTTGAACAAGAAAAATGTATGTTAGAGAGTCTTGTAGACCCACAAAATGGCCTTGTCAGTGTGGGTTGGTTGTTCTCAATCGCCTAAATATGCAGTCAGTGTTCAAACATTGCACCGGAATATGAAAATGTTGCCCCCTTCCAATTTGTTCTATAGAATTGCACTTTCTTATAAAGTAAAAGTTCAGATTATAGACTTGACAGTCACTGCTATTACTCTCAGTATCATGGGTGCAAACTTCAGAAGGTAGAGCATGAGGAATTGCTCAGTAAGTCAAGAATATCATCGGCAATCTAAAAATATTCAAGTGTAAAATCTGCATTTATTTAAAAATAAACAGGAAAGAGGAGCAAAGATTTTACCATTGCTGACATACCCAGGGTGGAGAATGGATTAATAGTCTCAAAACTGTGCTACATTTTTCTTGCTGTATTAAAAATTTTTTTTCTGGTTGCATTTTGAGTATTTTAAAATAATTGAAACAGGACTAAAGAGAGGTTTGTGGTTTTTTTACTGTAGGATAAGACTTTTGGCACAGCTGGGGAAACTGTTGTTGTTGAAGAACTTCTTGAAGGAGAAGAAGTTTCTGTAAGTGTACATCTCACTGTAACTCTTTGTTTATACCTGTTCTAAACTAGGAAACACAGTGTAAGTACCTACAGTAGGGATATGTAAGATTTTGTTGCTTAAATTAAAAACTGGTATCTGTTTATAAATGAAATTGTATTAATTAAAGACAGCTGTGTTAGGAGCCAAACTTCCTGCAGTCTCTTAAAATAATTCAAATTAAATAAAAATAACTCAAACAGTAATCAAGTGTTGCCACATGGAAGCAAAAAATCAAACCTTAAAAATTTGGAGTGTCATGGAGTGTGCAGTTCTGTGTTATGGTTTGTCTGACAGCAAAGACAGTGTAAGATGTCCCTTCCCTTCCATATTGCTACCTCTTCACTGCTTTTCGCCTGGTTACCTGTTCATGAAGCTACAACCTAAAGGCCTTTTTTCAAAGAAATCAGCAATGCTTCCTTGCATGTTTTCCGTGTTCTGGTGTAGAGCCCAGTGCCATTTGAATCGGTACAAGTAACAGGATGGTGAAGTGCAGAGCAAGGCAAGGAGTGGTTGAGGGTCGGGGGGGTGGAACCTTTCATTATGCTGACGAAGGGAATACGTTGAACTGCATCACGAGGGAGCAGGGAACTCCTCTGGAGCAAGGGAACAATTGGCTCAAGACAGGTGCAGGCAGGAGCCTCTGTAAGCAGTTTCGTTGCCAGAGAGATTGCAATGTGGAAGCGCACCCGGGGACGAAGGGTCTGGAACCAAAGGCTGTTGAATGATTTGACAGTGTTGATTTACTCTGCAGATGCAGAGAGAACATTTCCTTCATTTTAAGCTGATTCAGCTCCTTCGTTGAAAAAAGTATACCTGATTTAATTAGCAGAATGTGAAGAACAAAGTGAGAATTGGAGCCTAGGTTTTGAGGTGGCTGGGGAACTTGACACTTGCATCACACAAAGTAGAACAGCCAAGTACCAGCTCAGGTTCCAAAGTCCTGGAGCTGGAATTGACTTATGCTGGATATGTGAACGTTCATCTTGGATGTGGTGGTATTTATAATGTAAGCGATCATCTCCAACTGTTGCCAATCTTTGCACAGTCCTGTTTCCTGCCCGATATGAAGAAATTAGACATGCAGATATTGGTCATTCTTATTCCTTCCTGGTGGGCTTGAACTTTTTAGCAGCTAAGGGGTTATCCAGACCTTCCTTTTCTGCTGGAAAATAAGTGATGCTCTTAATTAGTCCTTAGAATACTGACAGACTTCCTGTAGTATAACACAATAATATAAACACGCCTTTTAAAGGTTTTTTCCTATGATGAATGACAGCAGTGAAGAAAACATACTGACTTGCCTTTCAAAATAATTCACCTTCCACAAATGACTGTGGTTTTTAATACGTTAATATTTTGGCATTTTGGGGTTTGTAGGGGAATCCTTACTTGTCTTCTAATTAGCATTATAAAATATTCTGTTGTAGCAGTAGTCCAGATGGTGAACATCATCATCCAGTAACAGAGTATGTCAGCAGGTTTGTTATTATGAAGATATTGAGGATAAAAGCATATGTAAATAATATATAAAAATAATTTATAAATAATTCAAAAGTAAATAGTTTTATCAACAAGGAATAGGAAATCTTGAAATGAATGTCATGACTTTCTTCCCAGGCAGGGGGGAGGAAGGAGGAGGGAAGAAGTAGCTTCCATCATGGAGTATTTTAATTTTTTTTTTAAACTTCAGAGTATTTCTTTTCAGTACAGCTACTGATGTTATAATTTTTCATATGCTGTATGAAAGGTAATTTCTGTAGGAAGATCGTATAAAAGGAGGCACTGCTTCCTGAGGGAAAAGGGAAGTGTTTAGAGTACTGTAATTTGTTTTAATGGGGAGACAGAATATATCCATTTGCAACACTGAAAATCAAATATATTTGCACTTTCTGCACTTTAATTTTAATCCTACACTTGAGTTTTAACTGTTCTCCTTGTTTTCTAGTGCTTGTGTTTCACTGATGGCATCACAGTTGCTCCAATGCCTCCAGCCCAAGACCACAAGCGATTAATGGATGGAGATGAAGGCCCTAACACTGGAGGGATGGGAGCTTATTCTCCAGCACCTCAGGTAAAAGTGTATTGATAAGGAGATGTTTCACTACAGCTGTACTACAGTTCTAGTATTGAAAACAGGTATGAATTTTTAGTTCCATCACAATGAACAGGAGGGTGAAGAGAGTGGGCTTTTGTGGATGGAAAAAATTGCCTAAAACAGACTTAGTCAAGTAAAGTCCATAACTTAATAAATTTGTTTCTCTAGAGAGGGGAATATTTCTACTGAATTAAGTTTAATTATAAAGGTAGGAGTGTTGTTATTTCTGCAACTTTTGTATTTTCTTTTGTTTTTTTAAGTGTTGTGAAATACTGATCATTAGAACCAAGTGCTTAAAACCACATTTATATCTTGTGCTGAACTAAGCTGGTGACAAATTTTTGCTGTGGCTTAAGGTAATTCGGTTTCTGTTTGGCGAGGAACTTCCATTGGCAAAAGGACTTACTTTGATTTCACCCATGTCATGGCTAGTGTTTCTTCTTTTTTTATTTAAAAAAAAAAATCAACCCGAGGTTTGTTCCTCTGTAAAGCTATTAATTTTGTTTATTGAATAAAATTTGGTCATTGATAACTATACTTTCCAACTGTGGTTTGTCTTTGAGAAGCCTTGTATAAATTCCAGTATGTCTATGCAAATGGTTTGTTCCAGTGAAGCCAGTGGGATTGCTTGCCCAGGTAGATCCAAGCCTGGAAAAGTTTCTGAAGAAATGCAAACGGTTGTTTTAATGCTGTGGTATGTTGTCTGAGGAGAGATAAAAAATAACAGCTTTCCATCATATGAAACGTTTTGGAATGAGCAAGAGACCATCCAAGTGTTCTGCGTGGCTCTTAAAAATGCTAGCCATCACAGCAGGAAAAATCATCCACTCCCTTTTTACAAACATTGTTTTCTAATCCTGTTTTATTAGATTTCTAAAGATTTACTGCAGAAAATAAGAGATACTGTTCTTCAGAAAACTGTTGATGGCATGAGGAAAGAAGGTGTCCCCTATTTTGGTATGTACAGAAGTTTGGGGTTTTCAGTCATAAAGAGAAAGACTTTTTTTTTTAGCTTTGTCCTCTTTATAGGCCTAACTCACTCTGTAAATTAAGGAAGATAACTTCGATTTATTTGGAAACTGGGATTGCTATCAGTGGCTTGATTTAGAGTCCATTGAAATCAATGGATATCGCTTCATTAATGGTGGATAATTGTCAAGTAAGGAAGAACAGAAAGGAAAACATTTGAAAATAAGCTGCAAAATTGTAACCACAGCTATTTCTGCCTGATTTATTTTTAACATTTCTTAAGTGTTAACATACTACCTTTAAATGAGTACAGGTGGCATCCTTTTTAACACTGTTATAAATAGATTCAAAACAAATGACCTGTGCAGTTGCTTAGATAGCTTTTTATATATTTTTTTTTCTAGGTGTGCTTTATGCTGGATTAATGCTGACCAAAGATGGACCAAAAGTTCTTGAGTTTAACTGCAGATTTGGTGACCCTGAATGTCAGGTGAGTTACTTTGTAGGTAGATACAGTATGGCATTATGGGAGGACAAAAGTCTGTTACCATCTATCATTATTCTTAACTACCTTTTGGGTGAATAATTAGCTAAGAGCACTGAGATTTAAAATATTTGGTTTGTTCATTCAAGACTGAAGGTCTGTTATGAAATTGTTCCATTCCAGAGAAGATTTCAGCAGGTTATACTCAGATATGGGCTTTACAAGGCTAAGCTTGAGTGAAACTCAGCACTTTCCTGTCTTTTCTGGAATGGAGTTGGACTTTTTTTTACATTATTAAAGAAGTGAACGCTTCTTTTCCCCACTCCCTGTTGACAAGTGGAACAACACCCTTCATTTCTATTCTTCAGAACAAATAGAGTTCTTTGGCCTCTACCTTTTCCCCTCCGTATGTAGCAGTTCTTTTTCCCATAGAAATTATATTCAAGGCAGAGTATTTTTAAAGGTACATACATTATGCACAGTAAGTATGTATGTGTGAAAATACAGTATAAGAACAGACTTATTTAATGTTATTTTTACAGTTGCATGAGTAAAAGCTCAGTGAAGAAAATGTAACAATATACGTGGTTTTCTTTAATTTGCTAATCTGTATTTTGCAGGTAATTCTTCCACTGTTGAAAAGCGATTTGTATGAAGTCGTGCAAGCCGTTATCAATAAAAAGTTGTCTAGTTCCATGCCAGTTTGGTTTGAAGACAGTGCAGCTGTGACAGTGGTCATGGCTAGCGAAGGGTATCCAGGAACATATCCCAAGGGTTTGGAGATAACAGGTAAGTACAGCGGGAGAAACAGCAGAAGTCTGATTCCTCTCCTGCCCTCTTCCCATTCTCTCTTTTGCCAGGTGAAGGTGAGTCAGTGTAACTCAGATTCATAGAAAGTTTAGATCTTGTTGTTATGGGGCAGCAAGAGACAACTGAATTTTCACACGTCAAAGTTTATTGGTAGTGCACCCATCACATTTTCAATTCTCCGTACCATATTGTAAAGTTCTGTTGCGTTTCTTTAATATTTGTAGTTCTGGGCTTGTCACTGATTCTGACATAATGTTGATGCTGATGTGTTTTATGGTCTCTGTGTCAGTGAAGTCCTCCTGGAATTAGATGTTGTATACAGATGTTTCAGTTAAATACCTCTTTCTGTGTCTCTGAGCATACAAGTAGCAGACTTGTCTCTCCTCAAAATGTAGTTTTTACAAATTTATTCTTGTTTCCCAGCCTGATCACACTGAATTCGATTGTGGTTTCTAGACACAGTCAATAAGTGCTGAATAACTTCATTTGTAATTTAATAGATAATGTTCTAATCAATTGATCTTTCTGCATTTACTTTCTTAAATAATAATCACAGGACTTTCTAAGGCTAAGCAGCTAGGATTGGAGGTGTTCCATGCAGGCACAGCCCTGAAGGATGGCGAAGTGGTGACTAGTGGAGGAAGAGTCCTCACAGTAACTGCTATTAAGAAGGATCTAATGACAGCACTGGAAGAAGCCAACAAGGGAGTAGCAACCATACACTTCAAGGGTGCCATTTATAGAAAGGACATTGGTTATCGGGCTATAGCTTTCCTGAGACAATCCAGGTAGATACTTGAAATACTTGAAATGGAAATAGCTGGTGTAAAAAGGGCTTAAAGATATCACTAGTTTACATTAATAAACCGATGTTGATATTATGTATAATTCTATACAAGTTTTATTTACGATCCTTGTAAGTAATCTAAGCAAGACCAGTCCAGGAGGGATCAGGCTTTTTGATGGCTCTCTCATCCGTGTTCTTATTCTCCGGAGTCTGAGTTCAACTGCAGTGACAAACATATAGGATTAACTTGTGCTGTTGCTGTCTGTTACATCTGTTTTAGGGAGGGTGAACTTCTGGTTCTTGGGCTTTAAACCATAGCTTTTGGTCTAGATTTGTATTGTCCATAAGTCTAATATTAATATAATGGAATGTATGTATGAACAAAGTTTGAGCTATGTTATTGGTTCATTTTAGAGTCTTTAGAAATGGTTAAAATGATCTTGAAACACCTGTCTTGTTGGGATATGCATTTTAATGGAATAGCTGGCTAACAACATGGGTAGGATTTATCACTCCTTTTTATTATTATTCCTTTTGTTCTCACAGTATTTGGTTTAACAGTCTTAAGATGATATGGGTGCAGGGTTTTTTTTAAAGCAGTGTGTCCTACTGTCTCTCTAATGTTATTGAGAGCTTCTTGCAAGTTTTTAGAATGATTTTTATCTAATATGAACCAAATCTGCCTGCCTATGCTCCATTTAGCTCAAAACATAACTTTTTGATAATATGTTATTTTGTAATCTATGAAGCATATTAGTAAGAGCTCTATTTTTGCTGACAGTGTATACTGATTAGTATATTGAAAAATTAATGATCAATAAACTTACTAAATGAACAAAGGCGTTCGTATTTAGTTTGCTTTCTCTCTCAAGTACTGTGCATCTTTTGAGCAATTTCTGTGATAATATGTGATTAGTATTTGTATTGTAGTAGAAAAAAATGAGGTCAGTGTGTGAGGCAGGAGAAGACGGTACTTTAACAAACAGTTCTCTGAAACACGGAGTTAATGGGCCACAGCCAGCAAGTTTCTTGACTGGAGTGCCTGTGTGCAGGGATGGTCCCTACTTATGAAGGAGACTCCTGGGAATGGTTTACAGTCAGTGCCTGTTCCACTGTCATTGAATCTGCACCAGCTTTTGCTCAGACATCCTAAAATTCGAAGAACAGACAGGCAGGCAGGCTTCACTTTGGACTCTGTTGCACACAGTTCCGGAAGGGTGATGGTTGGCTCTGCAAAGTTGGGGACACACCTCCTCTGGGCAGCTTTGCAGGATTAAGTCCTGTGCATTTCACTTTGTGAAAATATCCAGAATATTTATTTAATAAAAAACATTTAAGAAAAATTAAAGAATTAAAGATTCATTTAAAGAATCAAAGTAGATACCATGCTTTTACCAATAAGGTGAAAATGTGTTGAATATTTATCTTGTTCAGACTGAAAGGGCCTGACTTGGGTCTCTTGTTATTGCAGGCTAGTATTTCCTTGAGTCTTGTTCACAGGCTGAACAGCTGCTGCTGCTTGTAATTATTTTCCTCTTGCAAATTTTTGAGCAGTGATATAATGTGAGTGCAGATACCTTTGTGTTTTCCTGGTAGCACCCCTCTTTGGCCAGTTGTTTTGTTGTATTTGTCCTTGTTAATCAACAGTGTGTTTCACCCTTAGAATTTAAACTAATACTGAATCACACCAAGAAGAGCTAAAATAGGTATGAACCTAAAATAGGGATGCACTAGGTAGCCTGATTCACGCCACAGACGGTGTAGAAATAACAATGGTGTAACTGGAGTGAGATACGTTTGGTGCAACTGGTAATTAAAAGTCGTTAAACTCACTATCTCCAAAATGAAAAGGTCCTTCTGTAAATACGGGATGGTACCTTAATGTCCCCAGTCAGTTGTACGGACAGACAAGTTACATATACCAGTTTGTACTAGGTATGTTTTCTCTTGTACGGCTGTATATGGAAAGAACACCCAGAGCTTACAGACAATTCTTTCTAGATTGCTAAAACGGGCCTTAGGAACTTAGGTCTTTTAAAATAAACTTTAAAATATATACTTTAATCAGAAGTCCATTTAAGTAAAAAAGAGGTGTGGCTGGTTTTGTGGTGTTATCATTCCAGATGATAAGGAGAGGCAACCTTTAAACTACAGTTGTAAAACTCCTGAAGTATCATAGAGGACTATTGATTTATGTGATGCTTCTGTTTTGAAAAGCAAACTTGAACCTGATGCTGCATGGTGCTGAGGTGTTCTGATTTAGCAGTGCATTTTTGTATACGTTTTGGTTTGAGCATAGGAACTATACTGCTAACACCTCAGCACCTCAGTGCCTGGACCAGGGATTCAAACCTTGCAAAATCAGATCCATTATTCCACCTGTTTTAACTTGTTGTTAGATTTTTTTGGTTGGTTGGTTGGGTTTTATCTTGGTATTTGACTGGATAGCGTGTGGTGCTAATGCTCTGATGCTGTCTTCCAGATACCTGGAACTATGAATACTGCTTATGGCAGACTGTGGTGCAAATTCACTAGGTTTTGTTTCTTTGGTATAATACTCCCTGTCTTCAGGTAGATGTGTGAGGTCAGGTTCCAAACAGCAAAGAAGTTAACCTTTGAGCTGTTGAACCTGCCTGAAATGCGTACTGCAATACTTAGAGATCATTCTGTGTGAGCCACTTGCTGTGCAAGCAGGAAAATAGTGGTACTTGGCAGCAGAATAGGATTCTGAATGGTTAATCCCTTTAGTGTAGAGAAGTCTAATCCCTTTAGACGTAAAAAAGTAAATACTATTTTAAAATACATGTTTGTGCATTTAGTAATCAATTGCCGTGACATTGTTTTTTAACATTATTTCAGAGGCCTGACTTACAAAAACAGTGGGGTAGACATTGCAGCAGGAAATACTTTGGTTCAGAAAATTAAACCCCTAGCTGCAGCCACGTCAAGGTCAGGTAAGACTTGTAGCTTCTATTTCTGTTTCAGTCAGTTCACGGCAATGAGGCTTATCATTTGATCTTTATCTTGATACAAAAGCTCCTATTTATGTGTTCTGCATGTTTCTGAATTGCACAAGAAATACCTGCGGTAAGCAAAGGCCTGTGATTTCTTCAAACGTACTTCCTTAAATTTACAGATTTTCTTCCCAAAATTACTCTAACTGTATTTTCTTAATGTCCTGAATGTTAGAGAATACAGTTCAGCACTCTGAAAGGATAAATGCAAGCAAAAATCCTACTATTCAGTGCTATTTTTGGTCACGTGGATTATTATTTCTTGCGCAGCGAACTGTGCAGTTTTTGTAGATAAATGTTTAGGAAGGTATACAAGATGTAGAATTCCTCAGAGTTACTATCTATTACATACGGAAGACACATCCTTTGCTTGTTTAAAAGAGAATCAATTCATCCTTTTTTTGTTCTGATCTCAGGCACATCTTGCTCTAGCAAGTCCCTGTAATTCTTTTGACAGATTTAAAATATTAGTCATTTATGAAATAACCCTTTTACTTCAAATTAACTGAGAACATTCAAATAAAATCAGGTATACACAGAGAGAAAAATACAAGTAGGTACACCCACACTAGTACAACTACTCATTTCTTAGAATTCATAGTATTTTCTACTCATATTTGTTTCACTCTTAGGTTTTGGCCAATTTTAGTTTTAACGTTACCTTACTTACCTATCATAACCAGTCTTAGGAACAAGAAGTCTTAATATACTATAAGTACCAGTATTAACAAAGAGATAAGGGATCTCAGCTGGAAAATGTCTAGTTATCATCTTTTCCTGGGAAGCAGTGGGCTTCAATCTGTTACCACAATTCATTTTCTGTTTTTCAGAAAAATACTAACTGCAAGGGTGAAATATATCAGTCACAGTAATTAGTGAATGTTCAATCACAAAGTCTGGGATTTTTAGCCTTAGGTAATAATGAAGAAAAAAAGACAAAGCAAACATAAGATTAGGAGCTCCTGTGCCTCTGTGAAGAGGCTCTAAATGTCAGAGAAAAGTTTCCTGGTGCCAAGGCGAAGTCATGTTGACAGACATCAGAGAGAATTTGTGTTGGAGATCCTGGAGAAACCCATGAAAGTAAAAATTCACTATTTTATCCTGTTTTCTGGTTGGCAGGCTGCAGTGCAGAACTTGGAGGATTTGCTGGCCTCTTTGATTTGAAAGCAGCTGGTTACAAAGATCCTATCTTGGTGTCTGGAACTGATGGTGTTGGCACAAAACTTAAGGTAATGTGAAAATCCATGTAAAGGAAGGAAAATAGCACAGAAGGGAAAATGTTTTAACAGAAAATATCGGTTGTCTTTTAAAAATACCTTTTTGTCTTTCTAAAAAGGGAATGAAAAATGAAATTGCCCTCTATCAGGCAAAAGAATTAAATATACATTTAACTTCTGGCATGTAAATAGCCATACTTGAAATGATGCTTAAAATAAATCACTTTCAATGTTAAGTATGTAATCAGGGACACCATTTCATTAAGGTAGACTCTCCACCCTTCAAAAAATTACTCACGGGTAAAAACATTTAATTATACGGTTGCTGTTGTGTTTACGCAAACTGTGATGAAACCCTTTCCAGTTCAGTCTCCCTCCATAAAGTGCCTTTTGTGCTTGCCAGTTAAGAGAGTAACAACTCCTAAAATAAAACATTAGCAGAGGCTCACGGAGACGATAATAAATGAAGCTGCTCCTCAAGAAGCACCTGGCGGAACAGCGTGGTTTTGATCCTCTTCCACTGCAGACTCCCCGCTTGCGTTTTGGTTTCTCGAAGCTAACCAAGGGGTTCTCTCACTGTGTTTTGCAGATTGCACAAGCGTGTAAGAAACACGACACCATAGGTCAGGACCTGGTTGCCATGTGTGTCAATGACATCTTGGCTCAAGGAGCGGAGCCCCTCTTCTTCCTTGACTATTTTGCCTGCGGCAAACTCGACGTCGAAGTGGCTCAGGGTGTCATTGCAGGAATAGCCGAAGCTTGCAAAAAGGCAGGATGTGCTCTTTTGGGTATGAACACTTTTCTTTGAAGGATATGAAAAATCTTACACCATATCTTTATAATTGGTTTTAATATGTTTGTTTTCCTACTCCACTGAAGAATCTTAGGAGAGTGAAAAAAAACCCAAAGCATCACATGTCTTTGCTTTTAGAGAACATAATCTCTACCCACTGGAAGGAGACAGCGCTCTACAAATGTTGCCATTAGCTTAGGGAGTTGCATATGAATTTTCTTATCATATCTTTTCGGTTAACATTGTAACTATTGACAAAACTAATAATTCATATATTTTAAATCTTTGTATTTTTCACGTAAATTTTAAAACATGCCCAATAGGTTTGTTTGTTTTTAGCCTTTATCCTAAAGAAAATTCTGAAGTTTTCTTCTAGAAAAAAGATTTATATGTGTTACTGTGCATGCACATGTCCCTGTGTGCGTACATGTTATCCTTTGGCTGATTTTAACCAAATTTGACAGGGAAGGTAGAGCTCTTACAGCTATTGTGCTCCCACAGGCTTCGTAAAATGAGAAAGCCAGAGAATGACCTTATGAATGCAACAAAACCTTCAGCTGGAGCTCACTACTTAAGACACAGAAGTTAACTTCAAGACAGAAACATAAAAGCAACCAGGTTTTGTTAGTTACAAAACTAATAGCAAAACTATTTGTCTACTGAAGACTTGCAGGAGATTTATTTCACCACAGTCTGCATGTTCCAAGATGTTAAGACTCAAATTTAAACATTTTCCTTTTCAGCCCTATAACATAAGTACGTAATACATTTTAATAACAAATTATGTATGTATTCTGGTATACAGTAATCTAGTGTCCATGAAAATGGTACAATATTTCACTGCTTGAATCTTAAAAATTACAGCTTTAAAGCTGTTCAACTCAATAAAAATATTTCTAGGTTAGTGAAAAATACATTCTTTTGTGTAAGTCTTCAGTTCATAAAAGGAGTACAACACAGGGTTAAATTTTAAAGCAATGAAACCCAGAAAGTTCCATTTTCTCTCATAGTTTTAATTTTTCCTTCTTTTTTTGTAACACAAATGTGGAGAATTACCATTATTTTTCAAAAAAGACCGTTCATTTGAGACTAAAAGTGACAGTTCGTGTGTCTCTTTAGGTACTACTTTAGAATTAGTAATACTGTAGCTCTTTCCTTTTTTCCAATTCTTTAAGTAAGTTACTAACAAAAATCTTTTCTAAGTGGAAGTGTGTCATTTTGGAGTAGTTTACAAGCTTTGAATAACAGGCTATTTATGTTCTGGTTTATTTTTTTCTGCATGAACTGTTAGCTTTATATTTGTCTTAAGGTGTTCTTTCAGTTTATCAAATATAATCAAACCATTCATACTTCAGTGTAAGTGCATGTGATGTGAAACCTTGCTATGAAATTACTTACTGAAATTTCAAGATTTTATTTCCAACTGGAAGACTTTAAAACCACGAAGGGCTTTGGATGTTTTAAATTAATTACCAGAGATTAACTTCTCACATTTGTAAATGGGTTAGTAAATATCTTTTTGTGCTAATATAAAAAGAAGTCCAAACTCATAAATAAAACAGCTGTGATTTCTTCACTGAATTTCTGGCACTCTCAAAAAAAGAAGGAACAGAGATGATGCAGTAACTCTGAATCTGAGGAGGAAATGCTTTCTGTAGCCTGGATCATCGAAATAAATTTCAGTTTGGGCTCCAACTTCATCCATTCGTTTTACTGTGCATACCCATAGCATATAGATCTGTCTTTGTATAATATCACCTCGTAGAAGTCTCATTTGAAGCATGTTCCTAAATTCCTACCTCGCATTTCTGCAATAGCTGAATATTCAGCTCAACCACCTTAAGCTCATCACACCACTTGGGGTACTGAAGGGCTTATCTACGAGCTTGGTTTTGCACACACGTCATTAAATACAGACTTCAAGTAATGTATCTAAGCAAATGAACTTTGATTTTAAAGTTGATTATAGCAATATGTCATGTAGAAACCTGAAAAAGCTTCCAAAGAATCTGGTATTGAGCCGTGTCAAGCGCTGAGCACAGGAACAGGTTCCCCCATCACTCAGGTAAATTTAGAGCCCCTTCAGGGACACTTTTGGGAAATGGAAGAATTTTGTATTGAATGAAACCTGATGAGTGCAAAAGAAAAACATGTTGGGCAGAATTCGTAATATAGTGGCAACATAATAATTTTCCAGTTGTTTTCTTGTAGACGTGGTGACCAGTGGAGGGGTTTGAAGGAGAGCAGTGAGATGGCTGTGAGGACAGCTGGTGAGAGTTTCTCCTGGGTATGAGGGGACAGTGTGAAGAGGTCTGGTGGAAAACTTTGGAATGAGCAGTAAATGCTGATTTCACATGCCAAACACAGCGAGTTCCGCTCTCTACACTGAATAAGCTGTGACAGGCAGAACATAGGTCTTCAACAGTGAGGACCATCAGCTTATACCTGAAGGGCAGTAGGGGAGCCAGTATGGTATGTATAGATATATATACATAGAGAGAGAGAATGCTGTCTGAGCTGTGCCGTGCGCTTCTATGCAAGCTGGGAAAATTGCCTTTCCAGACTGCCCTCTGGATGAGACCAGCCAGATAAAACATTGGCTTTCAGGACAAAACAAGAGGATCTTCTAATAATCAGGTTAATAGATAATAGTCTAGACAGCAGTTTGTCTGCACGGCTGGGTAGGAAAGGCCCTCTTCTAGAGGTGTTCTCCCAGAACAGTCCATAAACCTTGGTGGCGTGGTAGTGATGGCCAGGTTGTGGGCAGGAGTGGCAGGCAGGACAGCGCTATACACAAAATCTTTACAAAGGCAAGTGAGTCCGATAGCTATGTCGTTCCTTTGATGACCTTGTATGAATTTCTCATATCGCTTGTATCTGTCAGGTTTTTCCATGGAGAATATTAAGCCTGACAGAAATTTGGAAATATGAAGCACTAAATATATGCTTTGATTTAAAAATGTGAATGCACAGCAATTTGATATTGGTTGTTGGGGTGAGGGAGGAAATATTCTTTCCCAGTTTATTATTGCCTGTTCAATTGAAGGGCCTGTGACAAACGTGGTTTTAATTCTTTTTAACGTTCATGTATCTAATTTAAAAGCCTACTCTGTTAGTGCCTTATGAGTTTAAAACTTTGAAAAAATTGCATGCCTACTGGCCCCAGTGGTTTTCCAACACCCCCTTTCCCCTTTTTTGATTCCCACAGGAGGAGAAACTGCTGAAATGCCGGGCATGTATCCACCCGGGGAGTACGACCTGGCTGGCTTTGCTGTTGGTGCGGTGGAGAGAGGGAAGATGCTGCCCCAGCTGGAGAGAATTGCTGACGGAGACGTGGTTATTGGAGTGGCTTCTTCTGGGGTTCACAGCAACGGGTACAGCCTTGTAAGGAAGATTGTGGAAAAGTCCTCGTTCGATTTCTCTTCTCCAGTTGGCGTCTCCGGTGATCAGACATTAGGTACCATTTATAATGCCTTTTCTTGCATTATAACTTGAACTTCTGAACAGGCAAATGTCACACAGTTGTTTTGTCTGTGCCTTTGCTTTTGTAACTTTTGTAAGGCACTAGAATATTTATTCCGTTCTTTAACATGTTCTCATCTTCTTTTTTCCTGTGAATCACACATGCAGGAAAGAAATTAAGGGAGAGTGATAAATAACAAATTGTATGCTAGAAAAGGTAGAACATTGTGGTTTTCTCTGTAGTACAATGGTCATTAGTATCCAGCAAATCAGAATTTTGAAATTTCCTCAATTTTATGTTGATTAACATTTCTGTCTGTGCTGTAACTGGTCTTCTTTCATCCTCTTTCATCTACAGGAGATCTCTTGTTAACCCCAACTAAGATCTACAGTAAGACTCTGTTGCCTGCCCTTCGCTCAGGCCACGTGAAAGCCTATGCCCACATCACTGGAGGGGGTTTGCTGGAAAACATCCCCAGAGTTCTCCCAGAGTCCCTTGGTGTCGTTTTAGGTGAGATAAAAAGAAAAGCTATGGAAACATCCACATGTTAATATGGATTGATGTGGGAGCCTGCGTACATGGGGCCGTGTCAACTGACTTGTGCTCCGAGAGCTGGACTTGCCTGCCTAGAAATGTTGGCTTTTCTCTTCATTGTTGCTGAAATTCTCCCTGTGCCTGAACCAGAGACAGTCAAAACACTTTGTAGTCTTAAGACTGCTACCCGTTGAATTCACTTCCCTTTACGATGTGTTGGATTAGATTTTTTAGGAAACTCTACCCACAGCTGCAAAAATAACACAACATTAAAAGCAATCCAAAGTAAGCTGTCGCCATTTGCAATAACCTATAAAATTATTGCTAATTGAATGATACTCATGAAGTCTTCAGTTAGCATTCAAATATGGTTACTAGCTCAAGTACATCTCCTGCTATTCGACATGCCTTAATTAATCCTCACCACAATTTCATCAGGTGTGCTAGAAAGAGTATTTGAATTACGGAGAAAGGGTAGTATGGAAAGGTAAACGACTAACTATAGGTTATGCAGTGTTTATTGGGTTGTAGAATAAAATAAGGGAACTAATTTTGAGTTTTGCACTCCAGAACTGCATGTAAATCATTCTTCTGGTTGTCCACAGTGGACACTCATGAATATAAATGGTGGTAGTACCATTTTAAAGTTAACATGACAAGAAAGAAACTTACTGTCTTTGGAGTTCCTTTACAGTGGCTTGTCCAGAAGCATTTCTCGTGCTGCTGTAAATCATCCTTACCTTGTTGGAACTGAGGGCAGTGTGAGACTTTTGTGACAGTTTTTAAGGCTATCGTTCTGGTACAGTAGTTTCTCTAGAAGCAGAGTTGTCACCTTCAAGAACAGGATTTTCCAAAGACTGCTTCAGAGCCTGTTTTGAATTACTGATTAATAGCTAGCAGTGGAGCAATATGATTAATTTCCTTCCAGACTGACATTTGTTTGTACTCACAAGTCTTGTTCAGTAAGGAAGGAAAAAACATCCTGTTTCTGTGCATGGAAGCTGATTTCACTCAAGCTAATGCTGCTGTGGGACTTTGTCTGTGCTTTCCATCCAGATCTTGCCTCTTAATGCTCTTAATAATTTTAGTATTTGTTCATTGATAGTGATTTCAACTCTTCATTTGTGTTTTCAATTCTCTTCAGATGCTTTTACCTGGAAGATTCCTGAGATCTTTTGCTGGCTCCATAAAGAAGGAAACCTCTCTGAGGAGGAAATGACTCGGACATTTAATTGTGGGATCGGTGCTGTCTTGGTAGTTCAGAAGGAGATGGCTCAGCAGGTCCTCAAGGACGTACAGAGACACGAGGCAGCCTGGCTGATCGGGAAAGTTGGCTCCCTACAAAAAGGTTATTAGATTTTTATTTTGCTCAGAAAAGAAAAAAAAAAAAGCAGATCTAAATTCCTTAGCTGGTAAGTCTCCGTGGAGGTTAGGTGAAAATCTCTTAATTGGCACCTCCATGTCTTTTTTGCACCGGCTATTAGAATGACAGTCCTCACAACTTCAGTCTTCGTTCACACATGTGCTTAGCCATGTCAGATGTCACCAGAGCTATAAATAAATAATGAGAAGTAAAGCAGTGCCACTAATCTCTTTTCATGTGTACTTTTCTTCTTTCTATGCGTGTCCCTTTATTTATCTGATGTTGTTTTGGTTTTTTTTTCTGGTATGTGTTCAGGCTCTGCCCATGTTAAAGTCCGTAATCTGCTTCAAGCCTTGCAAGCAAATAGGTCACTGACTGTGCACAGCCATATCCAAGGCAAAATCCAGACAAACAAAGTGAAGGTTGCTGTCCTTATCTCTGGAACAGGTGAGAGTTTATATTCTTTACTACAGAGTAGAACAGGCTATTGAAAAAGGAACTTCAGTCCAGATTCAAAATCTGTTCAAGTTGTTGCAGTTCTCCATGCAGACTCTGACAGGCTTCTAAGAAGCTTTCAGTAACAGGCAGAATAGATTTTGCCCTGGATTAATTTCGTTCACAAACAGAATGATCCTTAACCTCTGTTGCAAACTGACTATGAATTGCATCTGTGCACATTTTATCTGCAAATTTCTGCATGTCTCTAGGTTTGAGCAACCTCAGCGTTGCACTGTAAGGACAGTGGTATTATTTCACAAATAGATTAGAAATTCTTCTTGCCGTAGAGGCGCTCCGTAAGGTTTCCAGTATTCTCACTTGCTAAGAAGTAGACCATCATTCCAATTCCATAAATTACAGTTTACAAATTTAATTGCTAGTAAAAGTCCTGTAGCCTCCAGCTGTCAAGAGTCGGTTCCCAGTAAGATGAATTAAAAAAGGATTATTGTTAAATCAGTGTTTTTTGGGTTGGGTCTCTCTCACATTGCTGCTTATTTAAAACCTCTTCTAGCTGATAACTATATTTATTCTCCAAGAACAACTTGATATGCATGAATTATTTTTTCACTCATAGGCACAAACCTGGAAGCCCTCATAAACAGCACAAAGAAGCCAACCAGTTTTGCACAAATAGTTCTTGTTGTTTCTAACAAAGCTGGTGTGGAGGGGTTAAAGAAAGCTGAAAGAGCTGGTATTCCTACAAGGGTAAGTATTTCTCATCTTTTTAAAATTAGGCATTGTTATCTCTGACTATAGCAGGAAAGTGCTGTGAGGTAAGAAGTTTTACCAAGGTAAGAGATAGTTTGATAGGAAGCCTTAGCTTTTCTCTTTTGGTCTGTCAGGAGCTTGTGCCCTTGGGCAAGCTTCCTAACACGGGAAGCAAAATACTTCCATTTCTTCTCCTCAGAGATGCTGCCAGCAATCCTCATGGCTTTGGGAATAGTCATTGTATTAAACCAGCGCAAAACTTTCACAGTTACGGTTTACACTTTTCCCCTTATTTAACTGTAGTGCATTTACACTAAAGTAACAAGCTATTTTATTTGAATTTAATTTTAAAATTACATGCTAACCAGACACTCTAGTTCATTTGAATGAAATAGAGAGGTCAAATTCAGTGGGATATTCCGCTGCCTCCCTGGGCGTTGCTTCAGGCTCTCCAGAATTCATTGGAAGCCAACTGCATCTCCCTTAGAGTCGCTGGATCCAGTGCTGCATTGCTCTGCGCTTTGTGCAGTTGGTTGTATTACAGATGTGAAATGCTACTGTTCTCTCTTAGGAGCATTTTATGGGCACTTTTCGCTGATGACTACAGACATAGGGAAGATTTGGGCCCAACAAAAGCTTTGTCATTAACTTTAACAGCAGCAGGATCTGACTGTTAGCGCTGCTGTCTCTTATTTGGGAGTACATGAAGATCACAGGTGAAATATGTCCATGGCATGCAGGGGAAGAATAAACACATAATGAGGGAAAAAACGTATTCTGGGAGAGGTGATGGTCTGAGTGGTTAAGATGGAGAGTGAGTGAGTGGTGAAACGGCGGCACGGAGGGGTACGTGCCACGCCAGTTGCTCCCAGCAGAGTTCAGCCCAGTGCTGAGCTGGGCTCTATTTCTAGAGCCCTCTGCCACCATGTCAGCTAACCAGTTCTGGTTTTTCAAAACTACCGTGGTAAATCTGGGAGGGATTAACAGGTACTTTTATTTAAAAGGCTATGGATGTTTTAGGTTATGTAGCACTGCCTTCTTGCTGCTTAAATTAGGGGATGTATCCTGCATGGAAAATACAGAATTTAAGGACATTGACCTTACGCAGTAGGGGCTGTTTTATAAGTCTGTGATTAGCCTTTGTTTCAAGGTTTTGTGATACAATTTTCAGCAAGGCTCAATGGCTTAGAACTATCAGAGGCCTTAAATTAAGTGAAATCATTGTAAGACTTTAGGTTGTCTTAATGACCTACGTTTGTAGGTTGTTAAATTGTGTGAAAATGCTGGGGCCTAGAGCTGTGAGCGTAATAAAACAAAGCTCATGTTTATTCTGATGATTGCTCTGTGTGAATAGGAATAAAGACTGCATGTTTGTCTGTTAGCTACGTGTGTTTTTGAACTTTTCTTCTTGCTGTGGATGTGCGCCCAACTCCAGCCACACGTGGAGATTTACTTGGTTTTTGTTTGTTACTCCAGGATACCATTTCATTATGCTCTTAGGGCTTTTAACATCGTGTCATTATTTCTTTGTCTTCTGGGTTATCACAGGTTATTGACCATAAATTGTATGAAAGTCGCACTGAATTTGACAGTGCAGTTGACAAAGTCCTTGAAGAATTCTCAGTTGAACTGATCTGTCTGGCTGGATTTATGCGAATACTGTCAGGTCCTTTCGTCAAAAAATGGGAAGGTAAGCACAGCATAGTAGTGTATGCATTTAAAAAAAAGGTAATTTTATAGCTCATCCTCAGGAAAGAGAAAATGGGAAAAATATAGAAAAGGGACCATATTAATACTGGGTTTGCAAGGAACTAGACTCTTCTCATCTTGTAAGGAAAAGGATGAGGAAGAGAAAGGCAGTATTTTTCCCCTTCCCCCTGTCATTTCCACAGAGGTTTAAGGAAGCCAAGGGCAAATGCAGATCTTGCAGTCTCTGATTTATTAGAAAATATTTTAAAATAAGGCTGTGAAGACTTTAGACCTCTGCAAACATGAGGTGCAGGGCAAATTGTTGCCTAAGCAGTAGGTGTTGGCTGGGGAGAGATGAGCATCCAGCCAGTGAGAATTCCTTTCCCTAACAGATGAGCTGCTTTGGCTGTGTGTAAAACTGCAAGATGCAGTTCTTGTTAGCAAGAGCTTGCCAGTCTTCTGGTCAGACATCCCAGGAGCTGGCAGAACGCAGGGGCGTCACATTTCATGGGCAGATTCAGCTCTTGTTTGTCCCAAGTGTTCAGTGTCTCCATTCTGGTCATCTTTTACAATTTTTCCACATCTTTGTTAGAGGCTGATAACACCTCTGCCTGCTTCAGTGGCTGCTCTCCCTCCCCTAGTTGTTACACTCCTCTTCTTATCTCTTTCTGTTTCTTTTAGGGAGTCCTGAGTCGCACAGAGGCAGCTGCTCTTCTTGCTGTTTGCTCTGCTTTGGCTTCAGTCACTAGTTCTTGCTCATGCCAGTTACAGGCTGGTCAGCCTATACATTGCAGCTTTCCGAAAGGGCAGCCAGTATGGTTCACGTGGGGACTTCTGTGTCGCCCTGGGTGTGTCTGCGACACGGACCTTTTACACCTGAACTACTTTTCAAACCTCTGTTTAAAGTCAGTGGAGCCAACCAGGCGTTCCCAGGAGGCAATCCATTTTATGCTAAAGTCAGTCAGGTGAATTGCTTTTGTTTCTCTCCATTCGTTACAGAGTCCAGAAGCCGAAGATGTAAATGTCTGTGCTGTAGACAGCTGTAGTTAGGAGAGAGTAATCCCTCATTATGAGAGAGGTGTTTTGAGTAGAGTATCTGTGTAGAGGATGGAAAAGAACTTTCTCTAATGCAGAAATCTTGTGTGAATAAAGGATGTTTAGTTCCCTCTGACTTAGGGACAGAGCACTTCCAGCTCTGAGGATCGCCTTGCACAGTGCAGCATTTGTGTTAGACGTATGACTGGCCTGAGAGCAAAAGAAAAGACTTTAGTACAGGACAGCTAACTCATTTTTTAAATGTCCAGCTCTAAATTGAGCTTGAAAACAGATACCTGCCTGAGCTCTGAGCAAGAATATCCTTCAGCTAGGTCTTAGATGTGAGCTCAAACATTCAGTTCAGCTCAGGGATCTGTGCCAGCAAACAGGAGCCTGTCGTAAAACTCTGACCCGGCCATGCCTAGGCGCTGGCTACCCTAAATTATCCATGAGTAATCAATTCTTGTTGCTGCTTTCTTAAGAGCTGTTCATTTTCCTTTCTCGTGCAGTCCCAGGGACACAGAGTGTGAAGTTAGTTGTGAAACTCTTTCATGCTCGATGGCCCTGAAATGTTAATTTTGATGTTAAAGGACAGACTAAAAATCAAAACAAAACGATCCCAAGCAAACAGGAAACCGCTTTCCTTTAGAGTAGTTTCTGACAGTGCTGTCAGACAGGAGTGCAGAGCGTTGTTCTCAGCTCACTCTCCCCAATACATTTTTGCTCAAGCAGCAGGCAGGGCGATGCCGATGCTTAAAAAGGGATATTTCTGAGATACAAACTACGCTTGAGCTATGGTTGAAGAGCTGTCGATACGTTCGCCTCTTGAAGTTGCACAGGTCAGCATCTGCATGAGCTATTGCAGTGAGAGTGCAAGTCTCGTATCGGGCCGCCAGAAATGGCCTTCACTTCACATTACAAAATCATAAGCCTCTATTTCAGTACACTGCTGCCTGCGCCAGCATATGTCAGCCCAGCCCCGCTGCTTGGCATTTCGGTGGTGTTCGGTGCGTGCGGGTGACATACAGCCTTCCGAAACAGGAGGCATGCAGAGATGGCATGGGCATAGCATACCGTGATATAAATAGCATCAATGGCCACTTTTTTTTTATCCTGTAAGGGTTTGTACTGAATCTAAGAGAAGACCTGGGGCTGTCAAGCACCTTTTGACTTCCCTCTGGTCCAGAGTGGGCGAGAGGGGTTGTCACAGACATACTAGGAGCAGACAGGGGAAGTCTGCCGGAAGAAAGGTGGTTTTCTCATGGTTTAACCTTCACATTGCTGTAGCGGTGAGCCCCTGCGGTCACAGGCAACCACCCTCCTCTGCTTTACAGCTAGGTAGGAACTCAGGCGTGTGCTTTCTCTTTTAAGGGAAACGTGAGGTACAGGCTTCCCAGGGTTGTAACCACGGTCACACCTAGTTGAGCGTTAGAGGTTACCTTGGCGATTTGAGGACCCCCAGTCAACTGTCCGTGTGGAAAGTGGTGGTGGTAGACAGGTGCTTGTCGGAAGGGCAGAGAGAAGGGCTCCTGTATGAGCAGCTGTTGTCTTCTGTTAAGCCAAAACAGGTGTGGAGGAAAAGTCCAGGCTAAAGAATTTTTGATGTGTCACGGGGGGCCCGTTACGTCGTTGGAAACTGCGCCGAGCTTCTTCTAGGTGCTGAGTTTCTAAGAAGGAGGATTGTGCTTGTGATCAAAGAAGAGACGAACACAATGCTGAGCGAAAGGACAGCTACATCGAAGAACGAATCATGATTAGTCACTGGAGATACATGCTTTAGCCATGCAATTAATTGTAGCTGACTGCTGTCTTTGGTTTTTCTGAAATAGTCAAGACTTTCTGCAGTGCTTTGGGCTGGTTATCTGTCAGTAGCATCAAAAAACAAGCACATACGAAATCATGAAAAATCTTCTTCACAAATGCATTTTGCTCCTCTGTTGATAGTGGTACTTTGAACGCTCTGTTAAGGCCAAATGCTAAAAGACAATGACCTCACTTACAATTTTCCAGGAAAAATACTGAACATCCACCCGTCTCTACTGCCTTCTTTCAAGGGAGCAAATGCCCACAAATTGGTGTTACAAGCTGGAGTCCGAGTCACAGGCTGTACTGTACACTTTGTAGCTGTAAGTACTGCTTTGCCTCTGCTTTATAACTGACCAGTCGTAAGATTTTCACCTCCGAGCTTGCTTGGAACACCCTTATACCATCACGTTTGATTACCTTTTCTCCTCCTTTTTCATTCATGACATTATGAAACAATATAGTGCTTTAGTTTGCTGTCTGTGGAGAAGGAACTGGAAATGAATAGTCTACACAGGAGTTTAAACTTTACCACAGAATCACAGAATGGTAGGGATTGGAAGGGACCTCTGTGGGTCATCTAGTCCAACCCCCCTGCCGAAGCAGGGTCACCTACAGCAGGCTGTACAGGACCGCGTCCAGGCGGGTCTTGAATATCTCCAGAGAAGGAGACTCCACAACCTCCCTGGGCAGCCTGTTCCAGTGCTGTTACCAAAGTTAACTTCTTCCCGAAGCATCGCACTGCTGCCTTCCACCAGTTGCAGTGGGGGTACTAGTTCATCTATGGCCTTGGCTAGCCCAGAATCTTTATTACTACACAGCACCAACTTGTTAGATTTTATTGTACAGCCTTCCTTATTTGTTGTTTTCAAGAAAAAGAAAAAAAAAACCAAAACAAAAAAGCTCAACCCAGTGGAAATGGCACGAGAAGCTTAGGTTTCTTAAGAAGTAATCCAATGTTTGTGGGAACAGAGAAAACCAACAATTTGTGTTAGTCAGAAACTAAGAAAACAAAACTCAGAGATCTCTCAACTTGAGAGGTGCTGATAGAAGGGATCGTAAGAAACGTGAAACTATAACAAAGTAGCTTTAATGATATTTTCTAGTTGTTAGTAGTTTTTGTTATTGAGTCTTTAACTCCGGCTTTTCGCGGTATCAGTGCACGTTATTATCAGCTCAGGGAGCATTTTTTCCATCTTGTTCAGTTCTCAGCGTTGGCAATAACTAGTCTTCCCTCCGCTGCTGCATTTTTCAGATTATCCTCCCTTTTTCCACTGCTTCTGAAATCTGTTCTCATGATTTTTGGTTTCTCTTGGAAAAAGAGACAGAAACTATTTTTCCAGATAGATAGAAGGAAAAAATGCATTCCTTTCTCCATGATATGACTTTGGGTTTGTTCTCTATGTGTACTGAGAAACAGCAACTGAACAGCAGGGATCTGCCTCATTAACACGCAGCAGAAAGATCTGCTGGGTCCTCTAGTCCGGCTCTGTGCCAAGGCTTGGCTAATCCTCTCTTCTGAATTGAAATGTCACCATTTTGTCCAGTTTAGCCTATCATGCCCCCAGTTAACATGGCTTTTGTTGTTTCCTGCAGCAGAAATGTTACTCGCTGGTGTTCTGCCTGCCTCCTCTTTTTCTGTGAACCCTGTGCTTCTGTTCGCTCCTCGCAGGCCAGCCTGCGTGCCAGCGTCTTCTCTGCGTTCCTCACGTTTGCCCAGAACTCAGGTTTCCTGTAATAACGTAACGACGAGCAGATCCCCGAGGCAGCTGGATTGCATTCGTTGTCGTACAGCTGGGCCCCCCTCTCTCTCCTCTCTCATCCGTAGGGATTTTCTGGCTGTTGCTTTTGCAGGAGGAAGTTGACGCTGGAGCGATCATTTTCCAAGAGGCGGTTCCAGTTAAGATCGGTGACACGGTGGAGACCCTGTCCGAAAGGGTGAAGGAGGCCGAGCACCGAGCCTTCCCGGCTGCCCTGCAGCTTGTCGCCAGCGGGGCCATACAGGTCGGGGAAGCTGGGAAGATCTACTGGAAGTAGGGGCAGCACGTCTGCAAGGGTCCTCAGAGGGGACGTCTGGGCTGCCTGAACTGATCAGTACAGAGGTCACAGCCTGCTAACACCCACACTGTGTTCTCTTCACAAAGTGTTTTCCACATGGAGTTTACCGTGTCATGTTCTCGCTCAAATGGTTAAAGATGCGAAGGAAAATCCAGAGAAAGCCGCAAATGGGAATATTAAGGCAGGGGGCTGTTCTCCGTAGTTTCAGCAATGGCTTCGTTACCTGCTTCCTAATTATAATCACTTCCTTGGCTAACATTTCGGTTCTCAATTGGTTTCTAAACAAACAAAAAAAATGCATTTGAGTACAGAGAGATCTGAGAATCTCCAAGACTGGCTGAGGAGTGTCAGTATTCCTCTCTAACAGACCGTACAGGCTGTAACAAGGGATTCTCTTGTCATGTCTGTGAAGTGCTTGGGAGGAAAAGTACTGGAACCAGTTCAATGGAAGAGACAGCTAAAGGCAGAAAACCTTACTCGTAAAAATCGCTAGCCAATACAAGAAAAACTGGCCTCCCAAAACACTACCTACTCCTGCTGATAATGAAATGGATTTTTTTCTGTATAGTTTCTGTGTTCATGTTGGTAGATCTTGTCTGGCCCAGATTCTGCACATATCCTGTCATTTCAAATATTGAACCTGCTCTCAATCAGATGCTAAATAGAATTAAATATCTGCTGACCATTTGTCTTCAAGCATCCCCATGTGAATGCACGTCATATGAATTCCCTTCAAATATTTTTTTTCTTTTATTGTATGAGCAGAAAGGGAGTTAGGACTAAATACAAAATGTGCTCTTGGCGTGCAAGACATTCTTCAGAAATTCTGCTGAAGTGCCTTTATTCTTTGGAACAGTATCTGCACCTGCAATACTACTGATGGAAACCCAGTAAATAGAATTCTGAAAACAATAACGGTTTTTTGCACAGCTGAACTCTTGTGAAAAAGCGCATGGTTGTCTTTTAATATTTTAGCATAGTTGTGAAAACATTTTGATGGATTTAGTGAAATAATGAATTTTCCCCCATACAAACCAGGTGCATCTGACCAAAGCTGATTATGTATGTTTTGGAGCTCCCCTTTAATACAGAGAAAGCTGATTTGTATTCTGTGCGCTGATGTCCTTATGGTACTTCGGTGTTGCAGTAATTTTAATTTGGATTTGAAATAAAGTCTAATAAAGTTAAAAAATTAAATATAAAAATCTTTCCTTGGAATTCCTTTACCAGAGATATAAGCTGGAGGAGGAGCTTGCGAAACGGAATCTAACTTCATCTACAGTACAGCAACTGTGAATCAGTTGGTGAGGTTACAGACATGTTAGTAATGATTCGCCAAGTGTGGTGACCTTACTGTTTCAGTGGCCAGATGGTCCCTGATGAAGAAAGTTGCTGACAAAACATTCCCGTCATCATCTGTCGCTGAGGATAAAGCTCAAGCAAATACAGGGGGAAATGACCAAATTTAATGGTCAAATTCAATTTGCTTGTAAAGAGCCAAGAATAAAAGCTAAAAGTCTTCCTCCCGGCGTTTTTCTTTAGAAACGGGCCCTCCCACCGAAGGGCCTCCCCCGCAGGCAAGCTGCCCGCCAAGGCTTGAAATCCAGCCTGCCTCGGTGGGAATGCAAAAGATGCGGGGAGCGTCCAGCTCTGGCAAGGCTTCAGCCTGCACGAGTTCAGCGCCTTCGCCATGACACAGCAAACCTTTCACAAGTCAAAAGAAACTGTAATTAAATTAACTCACGCATTAGAACAAGTAAGATTCCTAGGGGTGAAATCACTACCTGTACAGTTAACAAATACAACGTTACTGATAAAAGCGGTTTGATCGCTGCCAGGACGGCCAACAGCGGAAGGCGCGGGCGCTCCAAATCCAATACCCCATTCCGCCACTGACAGATTGAGCAAGACGCAGGTGTTTTGCCACCTAAGACCCATCTGTAGTTCTGCAAATGCACAAAAAGAAATTTTACTGTGAACTGAACCTTAGACTGCTTTCCTTCAATTACCACTCTGTAAAAAGAATAAATAGATTAATAGCCGATCACCACACCCGATCTCAGAGGGATGCCAGGAACACCGATTAGAGCGAGCGGTTCGATACCATGGTGACAGTCCGGAGACCCAGCCGAGCACAATAACTAGCACTCTGTTCTCTTTTAACATTTTATTTGTGAAGTTTGGAACATTCAGTCATGCATGCTATGCAATTCAAATAATACACAATGTGATGTTACTACACAGTTACAACAGACCGAAAGCAAACTAAGCAATGTGTTTATCATAAATATTATCTATATGTACCAAACATTCATTAATCTTGCCTTGTTACAGTTCTTCCAGCTTCTCCCAGATCATGAAAAAGATGTGTTGCAGTTGTTAGAATGTAAGAGACAAATACAGGAGGGCACTGAATTTTTCTCCCCTCCCTAACTACTGAAACACCACTAGCTACACATTAGGGGGGAAAAAAAAAAAAAGGAAAAATTTAGACTTTTTAACTCGAACTGACTCAGCCCGATACAGCCAAGAGCGAGATCCACAGTATGTCCCTTACTAGCACAGTACATCTCATACCAAAACAAGAACACATTTTTTCACTGCACCTAATGGCTATTAGTGATCCTACCTCTGGAAAATTCACCTCTGGCTACTTCGTTTTTAGTTTGGTCAAGTAGCTTCTTAGCTGGTTTTCTTCTTCTGATTTGTTACTTGCATGCAAGTCATTATTCTGGCAGACGACATAAAATAAGCTTCCCACAGAAGAAGGTTTTATTTAACAGCAGCGACTCTCTTGACCAAGCCAATGATTCAGTCAACAAAGAAAAATGAGATTTTCCTGCTACTGCAAGTGAGGCTGAGGATGTCTCGTTTTGCTTATTTCAAGGATGAAGGAAGAAAAAAAATGCCAGAAATCTGGTGTTTCTAGTTGCTCAATCAAATTTTCATTCCTCAAGATCCAAATGTTTTAACATGAAATTCTGGGAATGTCGATGCGCCACCCCCTTTCAAGGAGCAGGGGAAGGTGTCTAGATGTATGTTCAGTATGCGCTCTTACACGGTATTGACAAATAAGCTGTGAAGGGGAGTTTGTTTCATTTTGGTTTACTTTCTAAAGGTTCCCTGCCTTTTTGGCCTTCGGATCTTCTGCGCAGCAGCTCACCAGCTTCTGGCTCCCACAACGGCGCCCGTGTTCACGTGCCCTCCTCTGCACCATGAGGTGCTCCCATGGTGGTGGGGTCACAAGGATTAGGTCCTTGTAGGCTCCCTCCTCCTCCTGCAGAACTGTGCATTCATCCCTAACGCTTCTTCACCCCCAAATCCACGCTGTGCCAGGCTGGGCCTCACTTCTGATCTGCCCTGCCATGTCTGGCCTCTTCCATCCAACAGGAGATGGTCACCCTCTTGCAGCAGCATGGTTCCTGTTCGCGGTGGCTTTGCGAAGCTCTTGGTGCTCTGCAATGCAATGCAGCCAACAAAAATTGATCTCTCAGTAGCATAAGTTTCCCTCTGAAGCACTAGACCATTTTCACAGCTTAAGCCCCTCTTTGATTTGTAACACAGCATCTCCTTTACAGATGAAAAAATGGAACAAAGACATTTAAAATCTGAAACGATCGCTCGGCTTCCACTGCCAATTTTGCAAAAGGAATGTAACTAAAGCTGCAAGCCAAGGGAAAAGGGTCGCAGCTCAGAGTGGAAACCTGTGACACTGATACACGTGCAGCCAAAGAGAAGCACACCGAGGGCAGGGAGCAGGAGGGAAAGATGAGCGGAGAGCAAGCCGCTCATTAACCTGGCTACACCACATCGTTTTCTTGAGGCTCCAGAGCCACGAGAGAGGACGTGCACGTCTCCTCTTGAAGACAGAGACTTTGGCTCTCTTGTTTCCAGCAGGTTTTACCATCGGCTCCTAACCACACCGCTCCACTGGCTACCAGCTGCAGGGCAATGGGAAAAGCCCGGCACTCGGCTTCTTTAACCCTTTCTGACAGTGCCTCCTCGGTGTCGTCGGCCTTCACTGGTACTGGCTCCTGGTGGATCACTGCTTTCGGACTAGGTTCCTCCTGCAAGGGGGACATCAGCAGTCTTTCAGAGGAGGCTGGTTAACGGGCTCAGGAAGGTGACGGACAATGAGGACGGGGCAAAGTCCCGTGAGAGATCTCAGCGAGCACATCTGTAGTTGTGTGCAAGAGGCTGGAAGTACATCTGGAGAGGCTTATGACCTCCATTAGGGGTACCTACGTTATGTTAGGGGGTACAGCGGGGGAGAGACATGGGCTAGATGATTCAGAGGGCGGTTTGCTGAGCGTAGGAGAAACTGAAGAAAAAACATAATACAAAGAAGACAGGACCTCAGGAAACCACAAATGCAAAGTAACCCCCACATCTTCCTGTTTCTGCTGGTAACAATCCCAAGATTTCCACACATTCCCGTTCCCTCTTCCTGTTTCTGCCTTTAGAAAGAAAAGAAAAAAGCAAATTCCTTTTCCTAACACTTACCAGGACAAAATGCACGGTGCAGCCTGTGACTTTGAATCCACTTTGCAGGGCTTGCTGATGGGCATTTCCATCCTTGATTGGTGGGAAAAGTGATGGAGAAGCATTCAAAATTTTTCCTGGGCATCAGTGTGAGAGGAGAAAAAAGGAAAAAGGAAAAAAAGAACCAACCAGTTCGAACTGAATTTCCTTTAAAAATAAAAGTGAGATGTGATCATCAGTTCAAAACAACAGCATTGAGCACCACTCAGGAATTTAAATGGTCTCAGCTGCAGTCAGAACGCAAAAGGGCATGTTCCAACTCAGGTTCAAAAGTGAAAAATGCACATGGTGTTAGGATCTCTAAGGAAATCTGGGGAAGCACTGCTCTGATCTGAGGAAATACCGCTCTTCCAGGAACACAGGTGATGGTGTGCAGGCTCTGGCTGTAGCCAGGCAAGCATGTTTCATTTAAGACCAAGGACTTCATTTGCTTTTGTGTCTGTGGATGTACAGATGGAGCGGGAAGTCTCTCCCCTGCCAGGTGACCAGCCCTCATGCTGCAGGTGAGGGGCTTGGAAATGGACTTCACACTGCAGCCTCACGCAGAGCCACTGTACGGATGGAAGTGATTTTTCATGGGAAACATCATTCCCGAAGGAGCCTGTCCCAGTGCAATCCACACAGTGAGTGAGGAACTTCTGAGCCAGGCCTCAGAAGCTGGCACTTGGTGCCCAGAGCCGAGAGGGAAGAGCAGTCTGTGTTCCCTGCTCCACTGGCCTGGTGCGCTTCTAAAGAAAGCTCTGCCCCACGCAGAGACACACTCACTCGGGGGTCTGTAACGGCTGTGTTTCCAGGACGCAGCACAGAGCAGTGCTAGGCAGGGCAGCACACGAGGGAGATGAATTGAGAAATCAGTCTCTCTCCCACTTTTTTCTGAGTGATAACTGCAGGGAGTAAGTTCAGCACAACTCCCCAGCACAGCAACAAACGACACAGTTGCACTGCCAGTCCCTTACTGCAGACAGAACCCAACTCCTGCCTGCTCCACAGGCATTTTTGCCTCCCAGAAGGCAGGCAGACAGACCAACTCCATGACCCTGATTTTGCCCCTCTGTTACTCAGCACAAGGGGCTTCTCTGCCAATGCACAGTCAGAATCCCAGCGCAGTCCCGCTGGCCAGAACAGCTGGAAGCACAGGGCAGCCCCACTGATTTACACGCAATCCTCAGTGTCAGCAAGGCTGCGAGAGAGTTAACCAAAAGATGGAAGAACTATGACTGTGTAATTCTGGTGAGACCAAGCATCTACATTTTAATTTCTCTTTTACAGTTACAGTTTCTTACCTTTCCATTTTCTGAGAAAAGGACTGGACAAAATTCTCATAAATCCTGAAAGACATATTAGTTCTACATCAAATTCTTCAAGAACTCGGTCAATCGTGCTGTCAAATTCAGAGCGACTCCCGTATAACTTATGATCAATCACCTAAAACATTAAAACAGATCAAAAGCCAAGGAAATAACTTTGTGTGAATGAGATCAGCTACTTGGGCAACAAAAAGAAAGCAAAATGGATTCATTCCAGGACATTAGAGGATTTAAAAGTTGTAATTTTGTATATTTTTCAGGATATTTGTCATTTTTCACATTTGATACAAACATTCCTGGGAACACCCCAATCACTTGCTAGTTAACACTGGCTGTTTCACACAGGATACTTTCTTGGACGTGTAGAAAATCTGCACAAAGAGAAGCCAACTGTGAAACGAGAAACGTGGGTAGTGTGGTGTAGAGGGAAATAAAGGGGAACATATCAGAAGATACTGACCTCTTACTCCAGAACGTCTAGCCAAAGACTGAAGTAAAAATAGTAATGCCTTACCGACAACATTGCCACCGATTTATAGTTGCTTACTGAAAATCATTAACTTACCTAAAAAGAGAACAAACTGGCTAACCATTCTGTGTAAGGGGAGGAGTCAAGCCTATTTCTATCTCTACTCCACCTCTCAGCCCCATCTCGCAAGGTGTCGATTCCTGACTCTGTTCACGAAGACGTTCAAATAAGGGGCTAACAAAGCTGTCATGCTCTTGCCTATGAAAATGTGAATTAATTTTGACATAACTTTTTTTGCCAGAGGTGAGTCTTTGTACTGCCAGAAAAAAAGTAACATGAATCCAACTCAGCTGTTGAGGAAGCTTGCTGAAAATGTTTTAACATATGGAGATCCTCCAACAGTATTTATTGTCATCTGTGTGTAGCTGTACAAATATAGTAGCTGCTCAGAATCATTAAATGTTAGAAGGAAGAGTTCCTGGTGGTCTGCAGTTGAAATCCCAAGTTGCTGAATGTTTTCAAAAGTCACATTCTATACTTTGACAAATATGACAACATGTTGTTACTCTATTTTTTGTTTGTTTGTTTTATGAAACAAACCAATGAAAGTTTCCTTAACACAGTGCTACTCTACTGACCACAGGTAGGAGAAGAGACTTGTATGGTACTGCTGCAAGTGCAGCATGAGACAAAGGTCTTTCTAAACAGGGATGAGCCAAAGAGACAACATGCTTGTGTTAGTGCTGGAGCGTGCCCAAAGAAGAGTGGCAGAGCTGGTGAAGGGGCTAGAGCACAAGTGTTATGAGAAGTGTCTGAGGGAATGGGGGTTGTTTAGTCTGGAGAAAAGAAGGCTCAGGGGAGACCTTACTGCTCTCTACGACTGAAAGGAGGTTGTAGCGAGGTGGGTGCTGGTCTCTTCTCTCAAGTAACTAGCGATAGGATGAGAGGAAACGGCCTCAAGCTGCGCCAGAGGAGGTTTAGACTGGATATTAGAAAAAATTTATTCATCGAGAAGGTTATCAAGCTCTGGAACAAGCTGCCCAGGGAAGTCGCAGAGTCACCATCCCTGGAGGTTTTTAAAAGGCGTGTAGACGTGGCGCTTCGGGACATGGTTTAGTGGTGGACTTGGCAGTGTTAGCTTAACAGCTGGACTCGATCATAAGGGTCTTTTCCAACCTAAATGATTCTATGATTCTATGCGTTTCACAGAGCCTGAAGTCTTACTGATTTCAGTTAAAGCCTGAAGCTGCATGGGCTGCAGTCTTGGACTCAAATCATCAAAGCACTTGCGATTTTAAGTCCCTTCCTAGCTCTGGACTGTAGCACTCACTGAAGAGACGGGAAGGACACAGCCTCCAGTGAGTACTGTCCATACAGCTTTCAGCTCTGCCTCTACTGATAAACTTTGACAGCTTTGCGCTACAGCCACTTATCCACATGAAAGTTTTAAAGAAAAGTGAAACATGAATGCTTACCAACCATTTCATAAAGACCTACAGATTCAGTAGCTGTGAGCTGGTGATAAAAAGGAAAGGAAACAAATGTCTTTACCCTGGTGGGAATTCCAGCCCGGGCTGCATTTCGTAGTTCTTCCACGCCAGATTTGTTGGAGATGACAAGGACAACTTGAGCACAACTGCCTGGCTCTCTTGCATAACTGATGAGCGCAGCAAGGTTTGTGCCTCAAATGAAGAGAGAGCAAACATTCAGGAAACAGATGAGCATCTATGCCACTGAGAATTGGCTCCCAGTCCTGTTTATCTAACAAAAATATTCTTTACAGCAACTGCACAAATAGAAGAGGAATAAGGAATTTGTGCACTAATAAAGCTCATTTGTTAAGCAGTACACTTATACTGTGTGATCATAAATGAAAGCTCACCTGTTCCAGAGATGAGAACAGCCACTTTAACTTTGTTCTTTCTGGGTTGGTGTTGACTCTCAACAACAGCGTTATTCAGCAGATGCTGGGGGCTGCTCAGCTGCAGAGCTTCAAGAAGATTCTCAACTTTGATGTGAGAACCTGCTCCAAATATGTGAGGGAAAAGTTAAAATACCTTAGATTTTACTTTCCCATTTAAATTTACTTTGTATAGTTTACTAACCATAAGTTTCAATTAAGAGAAAAACCTATCAGCAGTTGATTCATGCTAGCACTAACTGAACTACAAAAACATACATTACTTGAACAAATTAACTCATGCTAGTTGTGCTGATCTCTTTTGCATTACTCACTTGCAGAATTGTCTCCAAAGGCTCACGTATGGCATAGCCTTTTCAAGGATTATCCCCATCTTTCACACCTACCTTCCTCTTTCTCTCATGTTGCAAAATTAAACTAAAGATGATGTTGACAGAGCTGAGGTTGCATTGTGGCTGTCCAAACTGCTTCCCAAGCTGTTTGGCTTCCAGAGGGATTTTGGCTCATGTCTTGCTGTATGTCACGCAATGGACATACCAGAATGAAGGTTTAGCCATTACGTATGACTGTACACAGCTGAGGCCTGTCCTCAGTCTTTACTCAGGATCCATGTGAGTTGGGAAGGGGTTGGAAAGGAGGTGAGTTGATGACCATGACTGTAGCAAAGCATAATCAACTAAAAAACATTTGAGTCCTTGCAGGCAGTCATCAGAGGTATTTACTTCAGTCTCAAGCAGGTACCTAGGTAAGACACTATTCAAGTAGTGTCATTCTGAAAACAAGTCATTCCCTTCTCACTGTTTTTAATAATGAAATCTAGATGGGAAGGTGTCAAGTAGCCTCCAGCATAGTGAAATGACAGAAAAAAGACATGACCTACACAAACTTTGCAGTAAGGAGTCTCCTCAATGCCTACAGAACTGAGGATAACTGGTACCTCCTAGGAGATGCTCACACTTCACAGAATCATACTCTAAAACAACTTACCCTGTATCAGCTTAAAAATTAAATAGCGCATCCTAAAGCGGAAAGCCCTCTGAAGTGAGACAGATGAATTTGTTACACTTTGAACCAAACCATACTCTGTTTAATTTTTGTGAGTGTCTTCATTTCTCATTAGATCACCTGCTAACCTGTGTGACAAGGGGCAACAACCTTCCCGATCAGCCAAGATTCCTCATGCCTCTGTAAGTCCTTGAGAACATGCTGAGCCAGGTCCTTCTGCACAACCAGGACTGCACCAATCCCACAATTAAATGTCTGAGCCATCTCCTCCTCAGAGAGGTTTCCCTCTCTGTAAAGCCAGCAAAAGATTTCAGGAATCTTCCAACTGAGAGCATCTGAAAACAATTGAAACTTGTATATGGTCAACACAAAAGTTTGCTACCCATCTTTTATTATATACAATGACAGTGGTATATTACAAGAGCTGAGAGAAACTAATTCTTGCTATTTTAAGAATACAGTCCAAGGAGGACACTGACCCAATGTCCAGTCAAATTTATAGGTGCTGTTTAGCTAGAGGTTTCTAGTTACAATTTGTGTGAGCCAAGTCTTCTCTAGACTTCCTAATGAGAATATGTAGGAAATGATGGCGAATTAAAATGTATTCACCCCTCATCAGACAGAAGGCCAAAGCTATAGATGCCTTACATCTCTTCTGTAAGAGATAACGGAGCTGTGGGACAAATAGTCTTCTGGCTTTTTTGGACTGCTCAAGCACATCCTGGTTTTCTGTTTCAAAGAACCAATAATTAGTATAAGAGTGTATACTTAAGGGTGTTGATGGGCAGACTGGAACAGGGCTGACCAGTCTACGCATGGATGGGCTTTCACAGCAACCCTACTCATGCAGGCGTGGCCTTAGGTTGTGTGTGGAAAGCTTGATGGTGCAGACCTGCCATCTCGACTTCATTTTAGAAAACTAACAATCCCCTGGGCTTGTTATTGTGTCTGTGGTTCCACGCACTGACAAGCAAGCTGGGTACCACCTTAGTAAGCTGCGTGTATTTTTTTCCTTTCTAATTTCATTCTCAAGAAATACAGACAGATATGCAGACATCTTCCTTCCCCCCTTCCTATCCCCACAGTATATTTGGACTCGCATTTTCTTTAATTAATTTTGAACTTATGAATACTTTGCCCAATTTCAGCTTACAGAGAAAAAGCTCTACCTTACTTACAGATGTCAAATGCTCGTCTTATGAGGAAACTACCACCTACCATAAAATTGCATTAGATGTGTGTGTGTACACACACTGTAGAGCATATCATGCAAATTAGTCCTCTCAACAAGCTTCACTGTTCGGTCAAAATGTTTAGTATGGAGAGTTGTCTCGCAGAACACACAATCTTCTCAAATCGCTTTTCTCCTAGGGATGAGCTGCCTTCAAACTCTCCTTAAATTCCCTTCTCAAATGAGAGAGCAGTGCTCATCAGCTGACACTTACTTGAAATAGGAATGGTTCTGGTAAGCTCTTTGGAAAAGCATTGACTTCAGGTCATTCCACCTCCAACTATGTAGACACATACATTTCTGAAGATATCTGTAACTGAAGCTGAAAAGCCAAGTCCATACTGTACATAAATTGTGTCAAAAAGGCACAGTCATCTTTGATATTTACCTAGGATAGCACCGACATGTTCTGGCAGGACTCTGGAGATGCCTTCCAGCAACCCCTCCTCAGCAATGAAGGCAAAAGCCTTCACGTGCCCTGAGCGAAGGACAGGCAGCAAGGACGGACTGTACATTTTTGCAGGAGTCAGCAATATATCTCCTGCAAACAAAAGTGTCAATTCAATAAATTTGTTTAAAAGGCCATTAGGTGTTTAGTGGGAATGCTTCTCTGAACAGGTTCCCTTCTGCTCTTTGTGGCAGGCAACCTTGTGAAGCAGCAAAAAGTGCTGGCCCACTCTTCCAAAACTGTGGATGCAAACCCACGTACCTACCCCAAAAACTGATTTAACCCTAATCTGTCCTGAAGTAAACCACCCTTGGCAGCACCTAGTTATGAAAATGTCTGAACACAATTCATTTGCAGGTTGCACTGGAGAAGAAAAATTTTGTACCTAGAGTCTTGTCACCAAAACTGCCAGGCGCTGGTGAGGAGTAGTGTAAGGAGGACATTAAGAGAATCTTCCTTACGATGCTAAAGCCACGGCCGTGAATCCCAGTAGAGGCCAGTCCAATAAGCACATCCTCCTCATCAGCTCTCTGCAGCCCCAGAAGCATCTGGCCTCGCTCCACTGCGCCAACCACAAAGCCAGCCAGGTCATACTCTCCAGAAGAATACATACCAGTCACCTCAGCCATCTCCCTGCCTAAATGGTGAGAGAAAGCAGTCAGCACTAGCTGTAAACATTTTTTATTGTTAACTTTAAATCTATAGCATCTACTAAAATAAGCCATGTATCCAGGACTGCTGCGGAGACATGCAGCCTAAGCAGCACATTCAGATATATTTTAAAAACCCTTCTTGGTTTTTTACCTCATCTCAAGACTTCAACAAAACAAAGCTTCCTGAAGTTACTGAAAGAAGATTTTTTTTTTTCCCATTTCATGCTACTTACCTGGTACCTCCCAGCTATGACTGAATATCAGAGGGGGAATGAAAATATATTAACACTTCAAGAATGTGAGGCATCCAGTTTTTCTCTCCTTTGTACAAGCAAAAATCAGGATCCAAATGCACGAACAGTAAAATTGACCCATTTCAGAGATAAGGAAGAGCTTAAGCCCAAATGCTCGACTGTTTTTTCCACCAAACAGAAACCAACTGTTCTAATGCCACATACTGCCTCTGCCTACAAAGCCTGTTTCACTAGCAATCATTTCAATATCAGAACCTTCAAATCTCAAAGGAGAGGAGTGTTCATACCCAGGAATGCGCATCCTGCATTTCTGCAAGCTTCAGCTATTCCTTCTTTCATTGTTTCAGTCAGCTCAACATCAAGTTTGCCACAGGCAAAATAACTGAGGAAGAAGAGAGGCTCTGCTCCTTCAGCCAGGATGTCATTGACACACAGGGCAACCAGGTCCTGACCTATGGTGTCATGTCTTTTACATATTTGTGCAATCTGCAAAACATTGTGGAAACCAGCAGTGGTGACAAGAAATATGCAAAACTCAGATCTTAAATCAGTCAAATAAGCAGAAATCTTCTTTTCCCTGAAAAGAATCACAATAGAACATACATGCAGAAGACAACCTGGTGCACCATCTAGTTTAAATCAAGAGAAAACAACTAATTTTCTTGCAGAGAAAAGAAAAATCTATTTTATTTTTTGAAACATTAATTCAAATTCTAGCTCCAGCTACACAGAATTTTTCATTTTCGGTCAGTTGTTTGTTCGCTTTTTTTGGAATATTATGTCAAATCCAGAACAAGAGGTGTCTCAAAGCAATTACAAATTCCCCAGATATTCAACCTACAGAACATCCTAGAAATTTCAAAAAATAAGATCAGGTTCCTCAAAGATCACTGTGTGTTCTGCTTTACTTTTGCCCACTGATTCCACTGGGCCACGCAGTAAAACCCAAACAATTTATGAAGTAGTTTTCTTCTTCTTCTCCAAGTCCACAGAGGATGAGATTCTGCACTCCCACCCTCCCCAAGGAGTCTTCTGATCTCAGCGACCTCATGCCACAGACAACAACGTGGGTCTGGTATGTAGGCTCCCTGGAAAGACAGGTCTTTCACAAAGCAATAACATTTCCTTCAGGAAGGCTGCTGTTTGGTTTTAAAATAAGTTATCAAGGTGTTTGCATCCTACAAGTAATGAAATCCAATTCAGACACCACGGCTTCTATAAGGTGGTGACATTTACACTACTTTATTACAAGCAGAGGTTTCTACACTGTCAGGGATACTGCAATTTATCTCTGTCAGTTACTACTTCAGTGTCTGAAATAGGACAAAGCTTGCATACGTATGGATAAATTTTCAAGGTAACTACCTTTTACCGACACAGCTCTCTCAGTGTAGTTATACCTGTGCAGAAAAGCTCACTACAGAAAGATGGGCAAGGGAAAAATGCAGGCAAATACTATCACTGGCTTCAAAATGGTAATAGATCAGCACCTAAACAAAGTGTGAGTTTGTATTACAAGCCTGGCTTCTTTCACCGGCTGGTGAATTTAGAAGTGCTATGGAAACCAGTCATCCCATGTCCTTTGTTGCATTGTAACATCTCCCTCCCACTGATCTCATAACAATTCATATAGGCATCAGCCAACTTTTTTTGGCCAAGGAAGAGTCTTGGGAACAGTCTGTGTAAACACAATTGGGAATGTCTCTCTGCTAACCAGTTGGAACAAAGACTCACAAGAGCCAACATCAATCACTTTTTAATGCTCAGAGGTGTCCAAGGATGTAAGACTGCAAAAGATTATTCTGGATTATTATGTTCAGTCTCCTGCTGTTGCAGGAAGCCACACCATATCATCCTGTTACTAAAGGTATAAACACCAACTTGAAACAAGAGAAGTTGTTGTGCTTGATCAGTGAAAGGCGGCTTCAGACCTCCAACTGCTCTGATGGCTGAAAGCCTCCTATGATTCAATATATATGCATATATATTCCTGGCTCAACTTATCCTGCATCTTCTTGTGTAATTAGCATTCTTTATCTATCGGCTTCTCTTCCCCTTTAATATTGATCTCCTCCATCCTTCTTTTCCCCAGTGCCCTAACAAAGGTAATTGCACTACCTCTCCGCATACAATTTATTAAGCTAAGTCCAACAGTTATCATTTCAACACTCCCTTGTACTCCTCTGATCTTTCTCAAAGCAAATGGACCCTCTATTTTATAGCAGAAATTTTGGTTCTTAGTTCCTCAAGTGCTCAGCTAAATGTTTTGTTTTACTATCATTTAATCACAAAATATCCAGAGCCTCCACATACTCAGTAACATATGCAAAGGCCTTGCTCAAGTGATCATCTGCAAAGCTCAAATGGCCATTACAGTGGTTGCACTTGAGATGTATTTATAATGCTCAGAAAGGTGCAGATGGTTCAATTGGCTGTGGCATTTAAAACAATCTTGGAGGTAACATCAGCTTTGCTACAGTCAAGTTGCAAGTTACCTGCAGTTTAGGTCCAAGGCCTTTAGTTTGAGACACCAAGATAGGATCATCATAACCAGATGCTTTCAAGTCAAAGAAACCAGCAAAGCCTCCTACTTCTGAATGACTGCCTGCCAAGTACAAATATATCAAGGATCATTTTTAAGGGAAATAAAAAGACCCAAAGCCCTCATCAAAGCAAGTACTGCGAATTATGATTTCTTGGAGAAGACAGTGCTGTGTCCACTGACAGAAACATGCACAGCTTTATGAAGCATGGACCCCAAAGTCACATCTTTCATGGTTTTGTAAATAGACCTTTATTATTCTGTATTTGTGACTTATGGATTGTGTGTAGCAAAGATTAAACATTTCACCAAACTGTTAACAGCTTGCCTTTTTTCTTTATGTAGCTACTTTTTACTAAGGGAAAAAAAATCAACAAGGAATTTTCCTTAGTAGATCACTGCTCAGAGTAAGGACATAGTCTGAAGAGCAAATAACAAGTTCAGCGACTGTTAGCCACTCATATTTACAGCTGGTAGGACCACTTCTGTCCAGTGATGTACAAAACCATTCCATTAATCCAGGAGTTATTCTGCTCACTGGACTAACCTTGAAAAAGTGTAATCATCCCCATGGTAAGCCAACTATTTTTTAATTAAGCAAAAAAGGAGTGATGAGAAAGAAATGAGAGTTTGCTTTCTGCTGATCCCAGCCCAGATTCTCAAGCTCAATTTCAATGTCAAGAATGCATTGCTCACCTCCTGGGGAAAAAAAAAAAAAGTTCTTTTGCATTCAATATATTGAGGAACTTCAAAGATTATTCTCAGTCTTACCTGATCTGGTACCACTTACAATTGATGTTTCCAGCTGATGAAACAAACCATCACTGGTTACAGCTTCCACACGTCTCTCTTTGTATATTAGACCCCTGTGGAGAGTAAAGGACATGCTAGCAGCAGTAGTGACACCTTCTGCACAGACCATCATTCATCACACAAATGGGAACAACAGATATAAAACTTTGGACTAGCATCTATTTCTGCTAGTGCCTTTGCTTACATACAGAGACTGTTTGAGAAGCCGTATACCCCGATGGCCAATGTCCTTCCTGTAAGTGGCACCTTTGAAACGTATGGCCGCTACACCCCTGTTGGCTTCTCCCAGTGCTTTCATCAGGTCCTCCTTAACAGCAGTAATGGAGAGGACTCTGCCACCACTTGTCACCACTCTGCCATCCTTCAGCGTTGTGCCAGCATGGAACACCTGCAGCCCTAACTCTTTGGCTTGCAGCAGCCCTACAAAAGCAAAAGGAACTCTCTGAGTATTTTAAATAACATGCTGTGTTGGCAAAGCAGTGAAGATCGAAGTCCTTCCTTCAGCCAAGGGAGAACAACAATAAAACTTCCCACCTTACCTTTCTTCTGAGAAACAGCATTACCAGTGAAGGGTATTCCACTCCACTGGCCCTAAGACTCCCTTCTGAGACATCCAGCAAGGACACAGATCACACAGGAACAGAAATAAGGGATCCAGGAGCCACAAGAGGACATATAACTACCCTGTGCCACGGCAAAACTGTGCTGAATATGATAATTGTGAATAATTTGTATGGGACTTCCCTGTATGAAATCACAATTCATAGCTGTTTACTGCTTGGATTCTCTCCTCTCTGATATCAAACCATAAAAGCAGCACTCCTCTAGTTATTCTGCTGTGCCCGCTCCACACAATTCCCTACCATGCCTGGAATCAATGCTCTGCAAACACTTGCAGGTGGCTATCTAATAGCTAAAACAAATTACGTATGTTGTTCTTTTAATTTGTTTCCATATATTTTCCTGTCAGAGGAAAGCAAAATTGCTTAGGGTTTTTTTAGATCCGTATTTTGAGCAGAAGATAAAGGAAGAGGAGGAACTGCTGCCATCACCTGGAAAAAGCAAACAAAACACAGTTTTCCCCTTGCTATCAGCCAGATAGATAGATTTTATAAATGAGTAAAAGGGACTTTTACACTTGCTGTAGGTACCGTGTGTTGCATTGCCACAGCATTGCCCTGACACAAAGTCAAAGCTGAGCCCCAGCTGACCTTGCTGCAATGGAAACCTAACTCCTTCCCATCATGTTTTAAGGAATACTCTGGAATAAAATGTTTGTTAAGTCATTAAAATGTGGGAATCAATGTGAAAAATAGGGAAAAAACTAATAAACCCCATAAAATTCCAGGGGTTGGAGTATAATAATAAAAGAATGGATTGAATTTCATTGTTTTGACTGTCTTTTTTTGTGATTAACAAGCAGGAGGTCACACCATCTCACTCCTAAAGGTATGAATAACAACTTGAAAAAAGTTAAGTTCCTGAGTCTGACTCATGAAGGGTAGCTTACTAGCAGAAGGATTCATTTGGTTACATGGTTTGCATTTTTACAGTTACAGAAACACAGAGTTTCCCAGAATATCACTGACAAAACAACATAAATACAGTGTGTAAACTGGAAGAGGAGGGAGGGCAAGGAGAATGTGACAGCAGAAATCTCGACAAGGGAAAAAGCAATATAACATGACCTTCTCCCTGCGTGACGCAGGGTAACTGGAGTTCTGATAAAAATAAGGTGGCCTTGATACAAGATCAGTTGTCTGGGTTGCTTTACATAAGGTATAGGGTTGGACTGGCAAGGCAGTAGCTGAGGGGGAAGGAAATAGTTCTGCAACAGTTCTCTCTCTTTTTAAACATTTTAAAAAATCTTAATGAGATATTAAACCACAAGAATTTTAACACAGAAAATCACTATTGATCTAAAGCCCACATGCCCACCTTCCCAAAAACCCTTCAAGCTCTATGAAGAAGAGGTCCTTATTAGTACTACGCAGCAGTGACCCTGGCTGGCTGGCATAAAGGAAGGAACCAAGCTGGTGGCGGAGGTATGCACTGCTCCCGTTTTAAAGGCCACAGGTCCTCAAGTCTCACCCTTGTCACATGGTCAGGCATTATCTAAGACAACGTGACCTCCTGGCAGGGAGCAAAGCTAGGAAAAAGCAGTCATGTGCTGACAATATTGTGGTCCGTGTTTCCACCCCAGTTTGTGGAAGTACTCCACGTGGATGCACCAGAGTTGTTCCAGGAGGACATGATGCCCCATCACCTTCTTATCTCAGCAACCAGCTACAGACAGCGCTTTACAGAATGATGTAATTTTAAACATTTAGTCCCCCTGCTGCTTTGGACAGGCATACACTCCAGTTAAAAGATCTCACTGAACAGCTATCCCTTCCACATGGACAAGGAGTGACGGATGAAGGCAGACTCTGACAGAGTGGGGGGCGGCAGGGGGTGGAGAAAAGTCATACAGATCTTTGGGAGAAGAGGTAAATGCAAACCCACTGAAGTACTACATTGAAATTAAATAGTAAACAACCTGCTGCAGTTACCTGTTACCTCCATGCCTTTGTCATAGTCTCCTGGGTATCCTGGACTTGCCATGACCACACACACAGCCGTACTATTTTCTGACCAGGTTGGCATGAAGTTGCAGAGTTTGCCATCAATTGTTGCTTGAATCACTTCATAAAAATCATTTTTAAGTAGTGGAAGAATTACCTTGAGAAAATTTTTTGTAGTGATAGTAGTTAATTTTTATTTTGCTGACTGGTTGAAAATTCAGTTAATAGAGTAAAACCCATACATGCCAAACTGAAAATACTGTATACATATACCCTATACCAGTAGATTTGGAAACGATAGGTGAGCATTAATTTGTAGCATCTTTTTGCAGGAGTCATAAATTCACAAACATGAGATGTGAGATTATGTAGAAGGAACATGAACTTAGGCCCCTCTCATTCTGCTTCTATCCAGAAAAATAAAATCTGATGGACAGTTCTTTAACTTAAATTCTTTAACTAACAATTCACAGAGGCTGACAAGCTAAAATTTTAAGTTACCTCATACATCGTCTAAGTCATTCTCATTCAGATCTGCATGTTCAGGGGAAGGAAGATGCAAATCCAAATATATCACGCACATTTCCCTAAAGGTAGCAGTCAGAGGTAAAAGAATAAAGCATATTTAAGTTTCCAGTATCTTTCACTCACCTGGCACTGAGGGTCACCAAACTGACATTTAAAGTTTAAAATTTTCACACCATCTTTGGTAAGCATTAAACCTGTTTGGAGCACACCTGAACAGAAAGAACACAGCCAAGCAAATTAATGTTTATTTTTCAAGAACTCCTTGAAATGCAACACAGTGTTTTGAAATGTGGGATGCCTTTCTGCAGACTGTTAGGAATGAGGAGCAGGGATTCTGCAAGCAGTTATACACAAGTCATAATAATTCCACAATAAGCAACAAAGTGGCTAGCAACAACCTGAGGAACACTGCATCACATTTTAGACCTAATGCAACCTCTCTGCATCAGAAAGTTGAGTGCCTGCAATCTGAGAGCTGTAGCAGAGGGTGGAATTCAGAGACCAGGAGGAACTGACAGGATGAAAGCAACAGTTCCCATAAAACCCCATTCATTATGCAGACATTGCAATTTTCTTACCATTAAATGCACTACTGTTATGCATAAATATTGATGTATAACTCTGTATTTCAGGCAAAAAATAACAAACTAAAATTCTCTACTGCTGCTAACAAACAAGAACAAACAAAAACTCACCGAAGTTGGCATGCTGTGATTTCTACTCAACACACATATATGCACGTGGTGATCTAAAGCAGGCCTTGCATTGCAGAATCAGGAAACCAATTCCCAGCGGATAACAAGTGTGAAAATTTAAACCCCACAAAGCATCTGGTCCTCCAGCATCATCCTGAAAACGCCCAACACTCACTACATTCTTATTCCAGATTTGGGTGTTGTAAAAAAGTGACCAAATAGCAGAGGATACATCACAGACTGGAACCCAACTCTTTACACGTATATAATCTTGACAGTCTTCAGTACCAAGAGCAGCCATTGGCATTAAGTGACAGCTGTGAGCATCACCTTCCTTTTTCAGAACAGCCTTCAGACAAAGATCTTAAGAAAACATACATTTCTGTATATAGGAGTGAACAGTACAACTGAGCTTAAGTATATATTATACCTTGAATTACAAAAAGTCTGTCTGCAACTGTTTAAACAGAAAATATTTAATAAAAATACAGTATGTTTTATGGAGAAAAGATGAAAGTTCTTCTCTCCCAAGGAAGAGCTAAAAGTCAAACCAGCGAGGCTTAATATTGCATGAAAAATGACCCTTTTTTTTTTTAAATTAACAAATACTATTTGGAATTCAAAAGCAATCCCTAACAACAAAACTATTCTTGATATGACTTTACCTTGTTTTTCAGCTGAATGCTTACTTACCTACATATGCTGTTCCTTCTTGTCTCATACTATCAACAACATGTTGAAGGATAGCATCCTTGATTTTCTCTAGAAGAACTTCTGGAACCTGATGATCAACATCAAACTGATTGAGACAGAGGAAGATTCTTTCTGTACTTGCAAAAAAACACACTAATAGTCTACTTGAGCAGCATATCTAGAACAATGCAGTCAGCGTTTAGAATCAACAACAATAAATCCAAGGTTATGTTCAAAACACAAAGACTCTAGGCATGCAGGGAATTTTGTAGGGAGATTTCAAGTGATGCTAATAGGAGCGGAGAAACACTAAGTTTAGAAATAATGGAAAAAGAAAACACAGAGTTTAGAAAAGAAAAAGGTAAACACCGAGTTTAGGAATAATGGAAAAGGTAAGTAAGTTTAGAAAAAAGGAAAAAGTAAACACCAGCTTCAGGAACAACGAAAAAGATAAAAGACAGACTATTCATCAGAGCACTAGTTCATTAAATCCTAAAGAATGACTATGAAAGTTTGAGCCCTGTGCTGCACTTACACGAGTAAAGCATCAGTCAATTCCAGAAGAAATCTGGCCTATGTGATAGAAACAAGATTGGGCCCTAAAGGATATATATTAACCACGGATGTGATCAGCCTTGTTGCAGGCTGAGAGGAGGACTGCTGTACCTGAGGAACCGGGCAATAGGCTCCCATCCCTCCAGTGTTCGGACCCTGGTCGCCATCCAATAATCGTTTGTGGGCCTGGGCTGGGGGCATCGAGGCAATGGTGACACCATCCGTGAAGCACAAGCACTGTTAAGAGATGCACACAACACAGAAACAGTGACAACGTCCTGTCCTCAGGGAAGTCAACACTGCTGGTCACAGGCTGAGGCTCAGTTCTGCCAGGAAAATTTAGGAACCAAAGCTTGAAAGCAATAGGATTCTCTTATTCTGCTGCAAGCTCACTGACCTGAAAGATTCATTGAGCTCTCTTTCTCATTTATAAATAACCAAGAGAAATGGTGGCCCTCACAACAATTCCTTGCTGATGAATTAGATCTTGACCTATCAGTCACACGCACATATGCTTACCTTAAGGCATGTGAACAGTCTTCACTGACTTGAGAGAATTATTCATATGTTTCAAGTTAAACACATGTGCAGATCTGGGGCCTGAATGAGTGTGAGGTATTCTCATCAGTGCAGGACAAACCTTGCAAAAAGAACTTCTTTTCAGTTTTCATGTGGTATATAATATGCATGCTGAAGTTTTCTCCTGCCACTGAGTAGTAATCCATAGTAAGGAAAGTGCTAAAATAGGCTCTAAATATTAGCACAAAATTATTTATGTAACAAGAATTACCAAGGGAAAGTCCATACAAACATGTTTTAGGTCACCTTAGGAAAAAAGATATTTTTCCACCTAAAAAGATCACCATAATTGCAATTTTATGGCTAACGTAGAAGAAAATTCTACTGACAACGTACATTTATTAGTAACACATCAAATTGCTTAGATTGCATATTTATTTATGTAACCACAAATAAAACAAAATAACTATTTGAAACAATAAACTTGTGTGTTTATGCATAGAGCACAGCAATAATGCCAAAGAGTAAAAGCACATAACCACACCATCGATCACATACAGAAAGTTCTTCCCCTTGAAGAAGCTCTTCAATAACAACCACCTCTCCAAACATTCTGTCCTGTACAAAAAAAAACAAACAAAAAACTCCAGTTAGCAAACATGACATCTGCTGGCTAAATCCTCTCTTTATATTCTTTTAACAGAAAAAACAATGTGTACGAAAAGCTTGCTTGAATTCCGGTATGTTGAGCAAAGCCAACAGAATCTCGTCTGGAGATAAGCAAGACACACTGAAATGCACCTTATCAGACCCTGGGAGTCAATCAAAAATAAAAGGCTGGAGGGGCAGGGCAGCAGAACTCAGTGCTGGAAAGAGAGTTCAGCTCACAAACTCTACTCACTGCCCACTGTCTGGGGGAAACATCAGGAATTTGAGGATGATACCCAGAGAAATTCCGTAGTCAAACAGGCAAGTTTCTCCTAAAAATACTTGCTTCTTGTGGCCGAAATTACAAAACTCACAGGCTACAGAACGTCAAGAATCAGATTCCCACTGATGAATTAAAGATATATCCACCTGCATAATCTCTTGAACAGCTCTGCAGGCCTCCTCTTTGCTGGTTGCAATAGTCACTTCTTTTCTAGCAGCAGGGCCTCTCGCCCGTACGACTCGTGCAGGAAAGTCTGTGCTTTAAATGAAAGCAAAAGTGAGATTCAGGCATCCCTACTACATCCAGTGAAATTACCATTTTTAAGATGAATGCCTCCCATATTCTTCCTTTTTTTTCTGAATGTTTGAAGAATAACACTCAGAAAAATACATTCCCTGCTAACCCATCCTGTCATGGAGGTGAATGGGCTCTTATAGCCCTCAGCACAGGACTGTGAACCATAAATCATGAATTCTGTTGTTGGTTCTGACATCAATTCCTTGGACAAGCCACTGAACTTTAGCATGTCGCAGTTTTGCCCTCTTTTCACTGAGTTCGGTTACTATTTTATCCCTGTCATTGGTTTGGAAAGATGAACTCATTGATGATTTATAGTTTCATAACACCAGATTACAGTACATAATCTTATAAACCACTACAGAAGTTCTCTTTAAGGTTGTAAGGTTAAGGCTGAGTTAGGTCTTGCCTGTAAAGGATGTGTTAGAACTGGTGTATTAACACTGTATCCCCAGAATTGCTCCACTTACTCTTACACACAAACTAAATCTAGAAGAAAAAAAGAACAAACCAGCATAATGTTTACATTAACTTTAACTATACTTTATCCATTCACCTCTCAGCTTGTGGACAGTCAAATAAAATGTCCCTTTTGAAGCGCTGATTCTACATACTACTAGCCTGTTTTCTGAAACAACATCTCGTTTCTCCTTTCCACATCACAATTTATATTAGGATAAATCCCAACCCTAGATTTATACAAGCAGCCAAAGCAGGCTCACACAAAGCTCCCTTTCTCCACATCTCAGTGTGCTGACCTTGAGTCTTATGCATGCTTACAGACGTACAAGCTGTTGGCCTGTTTCTATACATGGCAGTAATACAGACTGAATGCTGGTACAGAGCAGCCAGTGAAAAGGTTGTTTTTATTAAAAAAAAAAAGTTCCACTAGATTATACCACATGTAGCACGTGACAGCAAAGACAAGATGTCCGTGAAACCAACACGCAGCCACAGACCAGTGTAGCTGAACACAGCAGCTGCTGTGAGACTGGACCAAAATAGCCACAGGGGTAAGTTACTCTCCCAAAGGATCCCCAGTGACTTCAGAGGCATTACTGCTCAAAGCAGTTGCAGAGATAGGGAGCTACTTTCTCTCTCCATGAAAGAGTGATACTATCTAGCCTTGAAGAAATAAAAGTATCTCCCTTAAGTTATGAGTATTTGACCAGTCCCTCCTACATCACTCCACAGACCATATTTTCCTAGTATCTGTCTGTGCAGAAATTGTTCTTACCCTTACAGAAAGATTTATTGAAATATTTTTCTCTGCCACAACTTTTGTGTCTTTTAAATGGCTAACTAGCATCCTGAAGAAGCTGATCAAAGGGAAGGAGAGCTGCGATCTGTGAACAGAAAAATCAATTTGTTTAAGTTCCCTGCACCTTCACCATCTGTCTCTAATTAAAAAACTAATTCATTCAGTAACTACTTAAGAAGAACAACAGTTGAAAATTTACGTAGTACTAGTTAACTATCATGGGTGAAGGCCAAATGCACAGATAACTTAACAGAGGAGTTTTCAGTATCAAAATATTTACCTGATAATAAACCTACAAGCTTCCTGAGGATTGGTGAAGGCTTTCCATCTTGCTGTTGGAATCCCATGTCGATCCAGAAAGGCTTTGGCAAAACTCGTGTTGGATGCCAGCTGGGCTGCTTTTGCAGATGGTCCAAAACACCTAACTCCTGCTGCTCTCAAGTCATCAACAATCCCTAATTATCAAAAATAGCAAAAGAACTGAGTCATCTCTTTGGAAACATCAAGTCATTTTGACAAAAGGAAAACCACATAAGCATTCCAGCAGTCTGTTACACTTTTCCTTGTCTCAGACACCTGATCCATCCTTAAAATAAGGTTCTGCACATCCAGTGACCTGTTTCATCATTTAGTTTTAAGAGGTGTTTAGCTCTCTGCATTACTAAGCACTGTCACAGTTACCACCACATGACTAGTTAGGACTGTCTGGTACTTCGGTTCACTATTTAAGTTACAGAAATCTTACTGTACCATATTATCATAAATGCATATGTTGGTCTGGGTACTGTTGCATACAGCAACAATGTTAGGACTACTGCAAGAAAATTCTTTATATAAAGGAAAGCAGAGCAGAAGACACAAGAGTACTTGTAACCATTAGTGATTCTTGATGCTGCCTGATTTCCCTTGCTGATTTCTAACATACAAAAAGCAGCGTATAGCTATGAAGCCAAATGTTTTAAGTGACTACAGTTTACATTTACAAGACAATCCAAATTTTCTTGCTCTTCAGTTTAATTGAGTCAGTGTGTCCTAAGATCTGAAAGAGGTCATTTTAAAGCAGATTTCAAGGTGATGATTTTTACTGTCAAGTTAATTTATATCAGCCTTACCAGCTGCCAAAAGAGCTTCTTGTCCAACTAACACAAGTCCTATGTTATGATCTTTGCAGAACTGGGTAACAATAGTGTGATTGCTCACTAATACAGCTGAAAAGGAAAAGCAAATATAATTAAGTTACCACTGCAAAGTCTAAATAAGAGATAGGGAGATGAGAATGTCATTGTTCCATCTCCCATGAAGGGCAACGTAAAACAAGCAATCTAGTAATAACAGAGTCCAGAACAAACAGTGAACATTTCCAATTTGCGTTACTGTTTTTAATACACATCTGCTAGCTTATTAAATGTATTTTATTTGCTATATGTAATCAATATAAACTTTAAAAAACCGTTTATCATAACAGAATGAAAACTTTAGAAAATAAACCTGTAAGTTCACAAGGAAACTCTGTTTCAACATCTGAGCAGACTTACTCAATGCCAGTGCATGATGTAGCTAAATTTAGCTGAGCAGCCTGGGCAGATACCAAAGAAGTTTCTAACCAGAAGTTACTAACTCTAAGCCTTCTACTCCTCTGTCAAGTTTTGCTGAAATTGATCAGTGAATTAAAGCATAACGGTGGGAAGAAAAAAATGAGCTGTAGAAATACAATCTCATATAAGCCTCACTATCTTAAAAAGCTAGGCTAAAAAGATATATATAGCATGATGTTTTACTAACCAGTTCTGAAATTCAGAAACAAAACATATAGAAAAAAATAAATAGGTGCCTTAAATAATTTGTGGTAGCAGTAAAAGAAAAGAATAATTGTTATCTCCTACCAACTCAATACAAATGTAGTCAGTTTTCTTTCTGTTCCAACACCCGTATTACTGACTGCTTGGCACAATGTTCTATTTTTTCCCCCTTTTTACCTGAATTTGAAATTTTTCCATTGTCAGCTGTTCCTGCATTTCCTGGAGCAACAAACACTTGTTTTACATGTGGGGACTGGGCCAACTTCCAGGCCAGCGCATGCTCTCTCCCTCCACTGCCAATCACAAGCACCCGATCAGCCATTAGCCTGTGCAAACCCAGAATCATAATATTATATAGTACAATCTATTTATTTCACAAACCCATGTAAAAATAAGCAGTAATACATAAATTACATCCCTCACTTACAATTGGTAAGTAATATCAATTCAGTTCGTATTAGAAAGGTATCTATCTATAAGACATCTGAACAGAGTGCACCAGTAGCATCACTGGATAGATGCATCATTCACTTTTTGGTTTAAATACTGACAACAATGAAATCACTGAGAATTTTTTCCACTTGTTTCAGCATAGTCAAGATTTCCTCTCTTAAGTATCCAGGCTGAAATAATCGTGTCATGTCTAGATCTCGCCAAATCCTTTGCAAAAACTACACAGGACAGGACAGAAAATTTCATACAAATGCTCTAGGTAACTCACCAGATAAATGTATTTCAAACTGAACACTATGGTCAATCTAGGAACTTTTATGAGTGCAAACATGCTCAGTAATAAATGGCAATGACAGTTTTCAGAACAGATTTTATGCTCTGACAATTGCTAAGAGGGTAACTTCAGCAGAACAGCATGCTCAATAAAAGAACAACTGCTAATTTCATTAGCACACTGACATTTAAAACAGTTCCTAAACAATATTTCTAGGCAAATTGGTTTTGATTTATTTCAGAAATATTATCATACTCAACGTAGGTCACATCTGCAAACTTAATTTTTCCGTATGTGCTGAATGTGGACAAATGTCAGAAAGAAAAAACACCCCAGAACATGACCTTTAAGAAAGATGCTAATGACATAAACCAGTCCTTACCCAGGAAATAGATAATAAATTAAAGATACCATAAAACATCAGCTTTGCAAGCAACATGTCAGCAGTCTTTTCCCATGAAATCTCATAACCATTGTTTATTACATAGCTTCCAAAGGCAAAGAGAAGCTAAATGGTGACACTGAGGTATAATATTTCAGAAAAGATGTTCACAGAACTGTAACAAATCCATAATCATGTGTTGAGTTCCTGAGACAGTATTAAGAAGTCTTAACCTAGTATCAACAAAATAAAATTTAACTATATATATTTTCATACTTATTAAAATGTCCAAGTACAACATAAGTACCTCAAGTAGCCTGTCCTTGGGCATTACAGACCATTGGGGATTATCTAAGAGACTAAATTTAAGTTTTAGGTATTGTGCTCTAGGCATATAAACACAGAGCATATGCTTAATGGTCTACCAATCACCAGTCTGATTTCCTTGCAAAAGACGTTTCTAAGTCTTCATACTGTGTAAGACTTTCTTTTTTCTTTTGTCACTGCTTGACAAATAATTCTGGACTCACTAGAAGTTGCTGTGACCTTAAAAGATTACAACTGCTCTATCTCTGACAAAGACATCAACATGCTCTCTACAAAGCTTCATCAAGCACTATGGTCCAACCATTATTAATAAAAAGTAAAGTGTTTTTAAAAGCAAAATTATTTTTTCCCTCAGGTATATTTTCACAATTCACTGAAGTTTTCTAAAGCACAATAAATTAAAGTTCCTGACTGGGAACAGGGTGAAACCAGGCAGTGCCTCTTACCCTGTGGAAGAAATGCACATTTCCATTCCACATCATAGTGAGGACTCTAAAGACATTTTTTGCAAAGCAATTCCAAACTGTGCTGGAAGAAAAGAAAGCTGGTAAGACAGTCGGTCCTAGAGGAAAGGCTGCAGAGAGGGACGTCTCACTTGAATCTTCTTCCCTTACCTTGTCAGACCCTGCTGTTCATCCACACAAAAGGCTGAGGACTCCTCTGGATGGATTCGAGTTCTTCCTTCAGCTCCTGCTTCAGATCCCAATGATTTCTGATCTCCTAAGACCAAGGATAAGGGTGAGAGGGTGAAAGAAGCGGACAGACTTGCATGCTGCCCTGTCCCTTTGTATCGTCCTGACTGGAGGATCCCCAGCAAGATCCCCTTAATGCTGCCTGCCCTTGAGAACAGACCTCCCCACAGATCTCAGCAGCATGGACCATTCTCCTCTCTTTCCATTTTTCCTTAGCTAACAACAGAAACAACTCCCCCTCACCAGTCCTACAACCTTAATAGTATTCAACCCTAGGAAAAAAAAAAAAAAAGAAGCTGCGACGCGGTATCAAAAAGCTGAGATCATTGCTCAGTTCCATGTTAAGAGCAATTTTGTATCCTCTGACAAATAAAGAATCTCAAGGACAATCTGTAAAAATAAAACACAGCTTTCATGGTCTACAGCTAAACAGGAACACTCCAGCTAAAACCTGCACGCATAACTCCCACAGACCTATTCTTTGTAATCGAACATATTCTTTAATACATAAAGGTTATTCTAATATCTAGCACATACTTGAATTGTGCCCCCTGTAATTACTACCGTTTTTACCTTTTGAAGAAACTTAATACAAGCAGTGCCAGAGATACAAGGTATATAATAAATGTTATTTTATTCTCCACTGGTTCCTATACTACCCTCTTCAACAGCCTACTCTTTTCATAATAGTATCTGATGTCATTTGGTTAATGTTTCGCAAGCTTGCAATGCTATCACTCTTTACGGAAAATAAAACTAATGTATCCCAACATAGCATTGAGCAGTATCTGTCTGTCTTAAAGTCAGGGAATGAGAAATTTAAAAAAATACATTAATAGAAACAAAAGTAATTCCTTTCACACCACTAAAATAATTTTAAAAGTAAATCTGCAAAGTTTGTTTAAAATTTCTATGGAATTAATGGCTTGTGTACAGTTGGAGAGATGCTGTACTTGAACCTCCCAGTTTAAGGAACTGTGCCTGCTACTGTTGTCCTAAGCATCACTTGCCAAGTATCTCTAGACTTCCTTCCTTAGATTTGCAAACTCACAGTTCCATATTTTCTACCTGTGACTGAAAAGCAAACTACCACAAGGAAAGAAGAGTCCTATTTCTTCTAAGATGAAACAAGGATAAAATTTCTCTTTTGGAATTTTTTCAAAGTCGGGAGGCTATGATAATTGTCTGAGACCATATCTTAAGACAGTTGCCTCAAAGCATTGTTTGCATAGCTTGCTGCAGGACCTCCTGCCAGGCCAGCAAAGCTTGTTTGGAGCCCAGCTCGACCTCCTGGCGGGCCAGCCAACTACAGACCAGACAAGGAATAAACAGCCACCCGAAAACAGCTTTGAAGGGAGTTGGAGGACAGGTACCTCATTGTGGAAAATGTGTCTGGACACCAACCCCCTCCCTGGCCTGCCAGAGCCAGGACTGAGAAAAAACCCACATGCATGGGACTGGGTGAACATGGGGTACGGCCATTGCCTAGGGAACAATCTCCCCAAACCCCTTATAGAAGACTGTGCGACCAAACGATGAGGGGACCCCCATCACCGATGCACACAGGAACTATGGACCAACGGGATGCCGCTGGATCCATGGTGGTGACTATCTCTTGTGACTCTATCCCGACTGCTTGCTAGGTTTCTTTCTTTCCTGTCTTTTCCTCTCTTTCCTGTCAGTTTCCTCGTGCCTTCGTCTGAACAAGTGATCAATAAACCTGTTTGATTGGTGGCTTTTAACCTCGTTTGTGTCTTAATCTCACTCTGGGAATAACAACGAATCTCGACGGCTCAGGTCCTCCCGGACTGTAACAACAATTTAAACCAGAAACAGAACTTGTGCAGCCCTGAAATGTGTCTTTGCTACATGACTGGCCGGAAGAAGGTAATTTACACTTCCACTCATTCCAGCAGGTCAATTTGTATTGCCGTCATTTGACCAAATTGTTTTCTTAGGTCATGAAGCGAATATGCAGCAGAGACTGTAGAAAACCATGACCTAATGGACAGAAGAGAAAAATCTCTCTGAAACAATGTATTTTAGTGTTGTTTATTCACCAGGAGAGCGTACCAGCAAAGCTGTGGCAGGATGAGCCGTTGGTGCACAACACTGGAAGTTGTAGAACGAAGCAGGCTGCTCCGTGCAGTTGTTGCTTCCTTGCAGGTGTCAGTGCCACCATTTCGCTGGCTAGACGAGCAGCATGCTCAACCATACCTCATCGAGCACTATTAATAAAAAACACAAAGGGTTTTGTGTGTTACTTGTTTTTTAATAATAGACGCCAGTGCTCAGGGAGGAAACAAATAGTGATTTGTCTTCCACTGGCCAGGCATTTAGCTCGTGCCATCTGGGTCCTCTCTTCCAGCCTGAGGATGAGAACCGTTCCTTGGTTCAGGGCTTCCCCAGGGGAAGTTTCCACTCCCCGACAGCCGGCCGATGCTGCAGGAAAACCCACCAGGCGTCACCGGCCCGGCAGCAACGGCAGCGTGTCACCTGCTGAGGTGGGACTCAGGAGAAAGGAGGCTAAAAAGCAGTCGAGGTTTGCATGTAAAAGTGTATCTAGAAAAGCACGGATAACAAAAGCCGCGCCTCCCAGACTCCCTCACTGACAGCCGTTGCCCGCCCCGCCGCCCGCCGCCCG
>Ga0065711_1001644_pt1 | contig 69250 bp, 38 predicted proteins | sample Hoacrofraction12_FD_59098 | JGI IMG/M metagenome (GOLD analysis project Ga0065711, IMG submission 59098) | Hoatzin crop microbial communities from Cojedes, Venezuela - Epithelial fraction 12 v2 (version 2) | ecosystem: Host-associated > Birds > Digestive system > Esophagus > Crop | place... | reverse complement strand
GCTGCCGGGTCTCGGCGCCGCGGGAAGGGGCTGCCGGGCCGCGCCCGGGCGGGCCGCGGGGACGGCGGCGGAGGCAGCGGGGAGGGCAGGGGACTGGGGCTGGAGAACGGAAGGAGGAAAGGGCAGGGAGAGCAGGGGACGGGGGCAGAGGGAGGGTAGGGGCTCGAGAATGGAGAGGGGAAGGATGGCGGCATGGCAGGAGACTGGGGACAGAGGGAGGGCAGGGAGCGGTGGGGCACTGGAACTATTGCTTCCGAAAGTGACCGGCTTTCCTAAGCTGAACCTGAGCGCTCCTGGGAGGGACATTTGAGTTTTGGAAAGGCTGTGCCTTCTTCCCGCGCATCCCAGATCCTTCACTGCCTTGGGATTCCCTGCTATTAGTCAGGGCCCTGGCTCTCCCCATGTGTCCTCTCCTACACTGCCCGAGAAGGACACAGGGCGAGATACTTTTGCCCACAGCTCCTAAAAATCTTCATATTAAATGTCAATATCCTCCTTGTGGCCTGAATGGTAATGGACGCTGGGCGAGAGCCATCACCCAGCATGGGGAAACTGGCAGGAGTGGGACAGGCAGGACCTGCCCCGTAGCGCAAGGGTGAGGAACGCAGCACCAGACCGTCAGTTCTGTCCCTGTAGGCTGTAATGCTCCAGCCTTCTCTGCTACGCTGCAGCTTTGTTTTCCTGTTTGTTTGTTTGTTTGCTTGCAGCAGCAAGAAAAGCAAAACTCTTAAACCATCAATTAACTGGACTCTTGCATTAGGAGCAATGAACTATTATATGACGGAAATTCATCTTCCCTTCCTGCTGAGAAGAAATAAGCTGGAGGAAAAGAATCGGCTTCACAGGAGGGGAAAAAAAAAAAAAGAAACCACCTGCCTCTGCTTTAGAGACAAATTACTCATAAGATACATAGGTAACAGGCACAGAGTGCTTTGAGCTCATCCCTTTTACACATCATTTCCCTTAGGACAACAGCTACAAGTCATTTGCTTTGTGACTGATCCCTGTGCCTTGGCACCAATGACCCTGCCCAACAGGCCATTCCAAGCATTTATTATTCTCGGAATAGAAAAGCATTTTCCTATGTCTGGGCTGCATTTGCTTTTAATTTATGATTGCGGCCCTCAAGGCCCACATTCCCAACTGTTTGGGCCGCAGCTCAGTCCTGCACAGAGTGGTGCTTTCTGCTCATGTCTGAGGGCGGGCAGAGCAGGTGGCAGTGGGGTGTGGGGGACACAGACACGCAGGTCTGGCTGACAGAGCTGGGATTGCTCCCGGACCGAGGGCAGCCTCTGTGCAAAAGCCAGAATCAGGAGATAGACAGAGCCTACCTCTCGCTTCAGCACTGACCTCACCTGACCCAGGCAGGGTTTCTCTTCACGCCACATTCTGCATACTCCTCGTGGCTCCTGCCATCTCCTGCCTTCGGAGGGGTTTGCTTGTGCAACTACATTGCTTTCTTTTAGGCATCTTTGGCATAGTTCAGGTACATCTCTACATGGCCCCAAGTCTTTCATGCAATTCTTGGAGCCTCAGCCTTGCTGTTGTACTCTTAGAAGGTATCTTAAGACCTGGAAAGCTAATACAAGACCTTCAACTCAAAAGCTCCATGAGCCATCCTGTGGCACAGTATGAATCAGTGCAGTATCACAAAAGTTAGGTCACCCTTGTCAGCCAACAGCAAGTGAGAGACAACTCAAGCAAGCAATCTGGAGGAGACAGCTATCCAGAGAGCTGTCTGTGGTCACCAAGGACCCGGAAAGCAGAAGGCAGATGTGCTGCCTGGCCGTGCTGTCCAGATGGGCAGCGTGAAGCCTTCCTTTCACCTCACCTGTGATGGTCAAATCTCCAGGCCAACATAAGCTGGGGGAGCAGCATAGCATGGCTGCACATCCGCTCTCACCACATCATCAGGATCACTCCCGTCCCATGAGTCTTGCAAGAAGAGTAAAGGACAGTATGACTGAGCTCAGTCCTGCTCCCTTTCCTTATGCTGCTCTCAAAAAGCTCAGGCTCTCCTGCTGCAAGTTTCACCACTAAGCTTGGGTAAAGACAGTTGAATTCCAATTATTTCCAACTTCATTTGCTCTCTCCAGTTTCTGAGACAGTTGTACTGTATTTAAAACCTTATGGGATCTGTGTGTTTGAGATAATTCAGCAAGGGAACAAATGGGGTAGAAACTGTCTGCAAATAAATCTGGTTTGGAAATAAAAAGGATTCTAACCATAGGAGAGAGGTTTTGAACCTGCCTCCTGATACCAAGCACGTGTGGGGAGAGGAGGGGGAGGGAAGCCATCCAACTAGTTTTAAAATAGAGTTTGGTCATTTTATGAATGAGGTTACCTTACACAGTTGCCTGCAAAAGCAAGGGAGTTTGATGACCTAGAAAATCCAATTTGTGGAAGAAGCAATTGTTGTTGTATGACTATAAATCCAAAGATTACAGGGGGTTTGGGATCCCACTTACACTCAGAGGCACAGAAAGCCAGGGAAGAAACACTGATCACAGAATCACAGAATGATTCTGATACTTCAGAAAGCCAGTGATGCAGCATCCATCCCAGGGGCTCAAAGGACCCTCTGGGGTGTTCAGGGCAGAGCACTGGTCCCCACTGCACTCGATAGCCCTGAAAGCTCCTTCTCTGGGAGTCACTGCTAAGATGCTCCCCAAGGTCAGCCAGGTACAGGCGGGAAAGCAGATCGTCTTAGAAAATGAGTTAATTATCCAAAACAGGAGCTCAAAACAATAGTTGTACTATTGCAGGTCCAGCTCAATCCAGACCAAAACATGCTTTCCCCAGCAGCAGCTTTACTAGCTGTGCCCGTGCAGGGTGTAAGGAAACTTGCAGTGACACATGCGGATCAATCTGCCCCTATTTTCACAAACAGCAGGCTGCTTGTTCCATGGAATAATCTAATGTCTACAGCTCAAAACATCTGGGGGAAATAGCCACCATTAGTAATCACACTGCTTACCTCGTGGCATATTATATATCTAAGCAATTAAATTATCTTTTCCCTCTCAGTTGCACTAAGAGGGGCTCTGATATCAAATTGACGTGAAGTTGAGTCGTGAATCATTTAAACAACCACTACATTTATCTTCATAGGTGGCTATATTTCAGCAGAAAAGTAAATAACAGTACTACAGTAAAAGAGTCAGTGAAATGCATGAAGTACGGAGAGATTTCTGGGGATAAAAGACATTGCAAAAGGCAAGATTTCTCATTCGACTGAAATATAAAAAAATAAATCTATTATCTACGTGTCAGATTTTTTCTTCAAGGTTCATTACAACTTTCTATTGGTAATAGAACGTGTCCAAATTAGATAATTTTATCAATAAGACCAGCTTTGAAGGAACCGGTTAGCAGAATAAGTATCTTGTGGCAGTTACATAAAAAAGCCCATCTAATTTTATATATATATATTTAGATGGCTCAAAAAAGTTAGTAGGATGAGTTAGATAAATAAGGAACATTTTGTGGAACAGTTTGTTTGCTTTATTTTTTATGCAAAAGAAAATGTGTGTGAATTTAAAAGAGCTGAAGTCAGAAATGGCATCTGCGATCCTGATGCCAAGTCTGGGGGGTACTAGTCGTCCCATCTGAAGAGGCTGCTCCACACCCCACGTTGTACGACTCCCTCCCTCTGAAGTATTTCTCTGGGTGAGGACATGCTCATGGCTCAGATTGCTCACAGCACTAAAACGCAGCAGGTGCACACATGGTTGCAGGATCCAGACCGCATGAAAGAAGAAACATGGAGGCCACCACTGGCATTTCGCTGGTGTATTGCTCTGCAAGCCAGGGATGCAGGTTTCCCAGGCACTCTGGGGGAGAGAGAACTTGCCTGACAGGGCCATTGCCCAGAGATGTGGAGGCCCTGCTACAACATTGGCATTACTGACCTTTAAACGGCTACTGCCACGATCACAGTGATCATTTCTGCTTGAAACGCAGTGATATGTCCCTGTTCACCAAAATTCCTGGCTAGCACCATTAGGCTCCAGCCAACAGCTGGGCCACTCTCTCTCCGGTCCTTTCTAGGCCCTATCTTACCTATTAAAGGCCTCCATCCTCACACTTCTGCTTATTCCCAACTTTGAAAGCAAACCATTCCTTTAACTGCCATTTAATCTCATAAGTATATACATATATACGTGTAGTTAGTGCCTAACGCTCCTAAAAGGGATTGATTACATACCCTTTCAGGTGCTGTACACACAGTGAGACAATCCTGGAAGAGCGGAGTATTTAAATAAGGTTCAAAAAGCATGCACAGTGCCTTGCCATTTTAGAGATGGGAAACAGGGGGCTAGAGCAAGGACACAATGTCAGTAAGGTCACACAGGCTTGCATAGCACATCTCAGAACTAAACACAGACCACCTTTAGTCACAGACCTGTGCTTTCAAAAGGAGATCTATCCTCTTTAGACAATAATAAATATCGCACTGATTATTTGCAAAGTGTTCATCTTCACTTGCATCTTAGCTTTCCTTGTTGTTTGGTGTTCTCTGCCTTGTAATTACTGCCATCAAAGGACGTTTTCTCCTGTATGTATTCCATTCACACACCAAAGAAAAATAAAAGGAGTCATTGAAAAAGCATGGGAAAAAAAAACAATTAAAAAAAAAAAAACCCTCACAAAACCCACCTGTCTTTGAAATGTGGTGAAAGCAAAAGATTAAGAGACTTTCAGGTGAGAAATAATTAAGAAAATGCAGTAATGAAGAATGAAGCAGACTTCGGAGATCTCATCAGCAGGTTGGTCCAAGGACTAAGGACCCACCCTGGAAAGGAGGAGACACTGGTTTAGCTGCTCTGGGCACTGACACGGCCTGACAGACCCTCCGATCTGGGAACAGCGTTGCACCTTCCCCGCCTTTGCAATGAATTCCGGGAACTCCAGCCCTGGAGCCTCCGCTCAGGCTGCAACTTGCTCTGGGGCAAATTAGCCTGCCCTTAAATCTCTGCCAATTTATAAAGCCTCTGGTCTTCAGGGAAAGAGCATTCAGAGATGTAGAGCCACCTTTTATCTCTCCAGTTTCTGAAGGAACTGTAGATGCCCCAGACTCTTTTGTCTCTCAGGGTTGGAGAGTCCATGTACCAAGCTGTCTCAAGCCAGCGAATGCTTTTCTAAGTTGAGGTCTGGGCATCCCACTCTGATTTTTCTCATTCACACAGTGCACGATGTTTTCCAGCACTAACACTTCTCTGGAGAGTGAAGGAAGGAACACGGAAGAGACAAAGGCTCAGGCCTAGGGTGGTGTGCATCAGCCCAGTCACCTGAACAGAAAGACTTGGACCTGCTGAGAATCCACCCCCAAGTCTCTTAGGCATAGTCCAAGCCCAGAGCAGAGTCCCAGAGGAGCAGCTGAAGGAAGGCAGCCTTGCCAGTGCACACCTCTGATGCACACGCTGGCGCAGGAACACATGCTGTCAGAGGACTGGAGTCTTTCCCTGCTCCTTTGCTAACACAGACTAAGTTACTACGAGTTCTCCTCTGAATGTGGCTGGTGGGGCACATGCACAGTCACTGCCATTCCAGGTGGGCTGCAGCTGCCACCTGCAACAGCATCAGCAGCACAGAGGAAAAACTTCTTGGGCTGGGTTTTTTTATGTTTCTAAGGTGAACTTATACTGTCCTACCTCACATTAGCGTTTTCTTTTTGCTAACTCCAGCCCAGACGCAGAGCCCATCTTATGGAGAGAGACAGATGAGCAATAGCTCAGCAGTGACAGGGGTAGTTTTATTACAGCGGAATAAAGAATTTGCAGAGGAAAAAAGATGAGTTCAATATAAGATACAATTGAGGCTATTTGACTTCTGCTGCATGCATCCACTAAAATGATGATGATGAATGGGTCAGAGGAGCTTTCAAAACATTGTGAACCTGTTCCTTCCAGGACGGAAGTTGGAAAAAAAAAAAAAAAAAGCCAGAAAATGTCATTATTTGGAGGTTAAACACTAGGTAAAGGGCATGCACAGTAGAACATAGAACAGACAGTTTTATAATCAAGTTCTTGTGTTGAATAGTAAACAAACAGCAGAAGTGCTGGAGCAAAGGGAGGGTACCTCTTCTGCTCAGTGCTGTCTAATTAGACTTCGGAGTTTTGAAAGGAGAGGGTAGAAGCTGGAGGAGCAGAAGCCTCCAGAAGGATTTTAAAAAGCAGCAAAGACCCACAGAGATGGGTTTACTCTCCTTCTCATCACAAAGGTCAAAGGGAAACAGATGGAGTGATATCAAAAACATGCTTATAAAACTAAAGAGAAAGTGTTCTTTCAAACTGGAGCTGACAAGAGGCCAACACAAAGCTTTCTCCTTTCCATGCTAATTCAGCACGGAGGTACTGTCTTAGTACCAGAAGTGGGATCTGAATTGAAGCTTCAAGAGACAGGAGGAAGGAAGATGTGCTCATTAATATCCCAGTATAACAATAACCTCAGATAATATGAATTATTGCAAAACCTCCAGGGAGCTGACAGAAATGTAGATTTACTCTCCCATCCATGGAGCTCCACTTAATACAGTTTATTCAGCAGCACTGAGTAAATATCAACAAGAAGGTTAAAATATTGATCAGGGAAAATACTTCACGCTGAATAAGCTGCAGACATCTGGAAACAAACAAACTGGTGCAAGAAAGCAGCAGAGATATTTTGGGCATTTTATTCTGCCAAAAGCCCAACTGATGATTTGCAGCTGTAAACTCCCATCTGGCAAGGAAGAAGGGGAGAAACAGATGCTCCCTGACTGAGGGAGGAAGCCCTGTCGGTTTACTGGTTTATGATATGGAGAAATGCAAGAGGGATCTGCACAGTCATCTCAAGAAAGGAACACACCTCTCCCAAAACTGTTTTCCAAGAAGCAGTCAAGTCAGTCAAAGGGGCTGGAAACCAATCTGAAACACCTCCAGATCTGCAGAATCACTCTGAAGTCTCTTGCACAGTAGCAGCCATATTTTCCTGCTTTGTTGCATTTCCCGCTGTCCGGGCAGCACTGCTGCAGCCTTTCCAGTGCAGAGCTGAAAGTTGTATCAAAACTTTTGGGTGCCTAAGCCTCTACTTCAGAAGCTACCCTGACCTTCCTTTTTAAATAACAGGTGTCTGAAAAGTTTTGAAGATTTGTTAGCCAACATCTTAACAGACACATATGCTAGGTATTAACTCCACACCGAAGCATTACACTCATGTGCTTACTGTCTAAATGTTGGATCACACTTACAGCAAACACATCCAAGCTTTCATTTTGTGCAAGCTGTGCCCTGCCTGGGTCCATCTCTCTGGTGATACATTTACCCTCACGATAACCAGACCAACTGGCAAAGAATACATGCCAGGGACTGCACAACTTCCATTTTACACCAACCTTCCTAAGTATTTTGCGAGAAGAAAAACAACAACAATAATCTAAAATCCACTGAGTATTTGATAAAAAGAAAGTGTAATTTAGAGACATTCTTCGGCAAATACTAAGGCCACCCTTGCCAAAAGATGTGTCCTGGAAGAAAATGGAATAGTCACCTTTCGCCATTTGAGGTGGTGGTGCTGGGTGGATAGAATCGCCATTCTAATTGCTCAGAAAGACCCTGGAATCACTGGGTGTGCAAGCAACAGTGGCAAATACCTCCAGGTGAACAGTTCTAGGCCTAGGCAAAGACTAGGAGAGACCCTTCACAAAAAAGGTTGGCAGATGAACAGCACAGAAGATGCATTACAAAGTTAGCACTGCCTGCTTTTCAGGATCCCAAAACGTGCTGCGACTTCACGTACTGCTGGCCCAGAAATTGGTCTTGTGAAGTTCAGAGCACAGCGAAGTCCTCAGTCCCAGCTAGAATTGCCAGGCATCACCACATACGATACATTTATGGACAAGTATTACCAAACATGCCAATGTTTCTGGGAGCTATGCTGCACGACCACAATACTTCAAATAACAGAATCCAGAAATGACACAAACCCATCTGAAATAAAGACTCTTTGAAGCCTCTCTTCTGTCTTCTTTGCCCATCTATCACAGGCAGCAAGCAGAGATTAATTCCGTGATTGTGCATGTGAAAGAGCCCTAAAAGATGCAGTATGTTTCTCTTCCATCCCTAGCTGGGATTCAAGGGCATAGGCTGCAGAAGACACAAAGCAAAATCCAAGCTGTTTATTTTGAGTCATTTATTTACAGCAGCGCAGTTGAGGGAATATATAAAATAACATTTAAATAGACAAAACATGAACAGCATCATTAGGAAAGCATAATAGAGCTCAGATTACCAATTATAATAAAGTAATCTCTCAAGGAGCTTCACATACATATTGCAGAAGGGCGGGGGGGGAAGAAAAAAGAGGACTCTAAACATTGAGAAATATACCTGATTTAGTTTGTTTTCTCCTTTGGTACTTGTTTCTTATGCATTTATTTTTATCGGCTTGTCTATCAGACATGTGACTGCATCACTTTCTAGGGAAGTCAAAAGCCACAGACAGGAACATCGCTAAATGATAGGTATTCACATAAAGCATCCTCTGCAGATAAAACAACAAAACAGAGGCCTTGGCACAAAAATCTTAGCGCAGCTGTTCCCTATTAAAAAATTTGCAAGTTCCCTCAACAGCAAGTTTCAATTTCACTTCTCTTTCAAATTTCTATTTGATCCTAGTGGAGGGGAAAATATCTAGCAAAAGACTAGAAATGAAAAGCCTCAAGTGCTCCCATGCACTGATACACACAGCAGCGTAACAGAGCTTCTGTTATGTGACTGTCCCCACAGGCGCTCTATCCCATGTCTTGTAAAGGGGAGCCAAGGGCTGCCAAGCACAAGGGTGAAGTTTCATCTTCTAGAAACTGTAATCTGGTAAAACAGAGCAGTCTAGAGAGGCAAAATAAGTGTCTTGTTCTGCTGCACACATACGCACCATCCTTGTGAACACTCCAGAGAAGGCAGTCTCAAAAAGAACTTGCTGGAAGAAATCAAACTTCTTCAAAGGTATAAAGTGTAAAACCCAAAGACATATATAAGGAAGAAGATTCACTTTACAGAACACAAGCAAACTATCATTTAAGCCCAACGGACTCTGGCTAACATTTGATATAGAGCTGCAGCCTTTCAGCTGAACAGCAACGTCTGCAGTTATGCTTCAGGGGAAATATCAGTCCAGCAAGACTTAAATGATAAAAATTTGCAAGACATTAAGGCATAGTATCATGTTGAAAACACTACATGCCGATGGTTCCTAACCATCAAAACAGATTCCATTTAGAAAATAAAAGTAAGCTTGTAAGTTAATAAAATCAGCTTACTTAATTTCATTGGATAATGGCTCTGGTTGGATTTAAAACTACAATGCTAGAAACTTAAAGGTAACCCCTGCAGCAGAGAAAGCGGCTGGAGCACAGGAACACAAAACTGACTTGAAATAGAACACAAAACTCACTGCTCAGATTTAATTGTCAAACATGATCAGATGAGCCAAAGCACTAACCGTGATAGCTGTGTTGGACTTAAAGTGTTCATTAAATTGCTGTTAGTGACACAGAGTGAGGTATCAGCGAACAAAAAACATTCCGGTGAATGCAACAGCGGGTGTTGCACCCAAGTAGGAAATTCACTATAAAGGGCAAAATTCCACTTCCAAATCACGTGCAGCAATTGCAAAAACAATGGCGACAGATGCACTATAAGCTGAGCAAAACTCAGCAAAGGCATCACTTACCATGCAGAACATCCTGAAGTACCATTCTCAGCTTAGATCCAGCAGCAGATTTGTTTGTTTTCTTGTAGTCGATGTTTTGTGCTAATTCCTCCTTACTGGTGAATGTTAAAGGGAAGACATAGGGTCATCCTTCCCTGTACAATAAAGATTGCATTTGGCAACGAAGCAAACACCGCCATCCTTTAAAAGGCAGTTCCCAAAGAAGCAGTCTTCTGCCATTATTTTATTTTGTGAGCTTTCTTTCACCCTTGTTAGCATAATACTCCTTGTATTATATACCACTGTTAGATTATAGCCTTTATATAACACTGCTGTAGAGACCAACACAACGCAAAGGAGTACAAGTCCAGAATGTGACAGGCACAGAAGCACTGATTACTTACTGATCTGGAACTTCCAACTCTTTCAGGAGGCATATTTGACTTTAGAAAAACACTAGATACTCACTAACTCACCCCAACCAGCGGAAATTTGGTCAAGGAGCTTAAGCATCTGTGAAACCCTGAACATGGTGTCTTCAATATCACAATTTTTAAGACTTGATTAAAATCTCTTGAATCAAGTCAACAGATTTTTTTTGGTTTTTTTCTCCTGTGCACCTTTTCCTTTTTTAAAGGATCCTCTTGGGCACAGACCCTTGGAGAAGACACACAAAATGAGATACACTGCTAGAAACAGTTCTTTAAGCAGAGACTGCTGAGTCCAGAAACATCCATTTCTTGCACTGTTTATTCACAAGGTTAGCATGGGGATGAGACATGGATGGTTAGAGTGAACTCATCAACTAGAATCAAAGTTGCTGAAGCGACCAAACATTTCCTCTGAAACTACCAGGAGACAGTGCAGCAGGAGGGGAACAAGTCAGTGTCTGGAACCTTTTACAGGACCCTTTTACCTCGACCAGAGGACGATGGCAGCGCTGTCGCCCACTCTGCCAGTCAGCTGGGCATGGGCAGCACCCACAGGAGAGCTCGGCACAGGAGGGCATCTCCACTGCCGCTGGCAGGAGGCTCCCGCTCCCTCCTCAAGGAAGAGCCACTGGTCAGTAAGAATTGTGTTAACTGGGAGAACTGGGGGTCCCACATTTGCAACAGCAACAACAGGTTCTCAAAGGCTACTTGTACCAAATGAGGCTTCCTCTGCTGATCAAGACACTTTGTCCTGCCAAACACTCCCGGCAATTAAAGCAAAACAACCCCCAAAAAATCCAGCAGACAAAACTTATTTCCTTTAAGCTTATTTAATGATATTTGAAACGCTTAAATTTTCTATTTCCCAGATCCTGAAAACAGATTTTTTTTAAGTGACCAATATTTAATTCCAGAAACATACAACCTTATCAGCTAAGTCATAAAAGAGCTATTTTACAAACATACATCTGGATAATTAGAACAATAAAGTCTTTTTAGACATTCAAACATGATCAGTAAAAATACAGGATTATTAATAAAGATTTTTGTGTATTTTTTAAAGAATACTTCCAGATTTTTTTCTTCTCTTTAAAGTAAATCTCTGTTAAGAGTACATGATTGTATGTTGTACAAAGAAAATAAAAATATTCTAGTATGAAGAGAACTCCACAAGACTTAATTAAAAATAAAACAGCAGTGTTTTGGCTGCAGTATCCCTTTTGCAGTACATCTGCTTGTCAGTTGGCACCTTTGGGGGAGCGGGAGGGAATTAAGGGATTTCTTTGGGGAACAGAGAGAGAAAACAAGGCCAAATACCATCAAGCACTGACATTATAACCCAGGGTCACCTGCTGAAGCATCAGACCTTCTAATAACAGGGACAGTATCTGTAAATCAGAATATCTACGTTTTATAAAAACACTGGAAATAGATATAGTGCTGTCTGAAAGCTGACCAAAAACATTTAGACTTCTTAGCTCGAGGTTTACATTCCTCATCCTTCTTTCTGATCCCACCCGTAAGATGTTAAAGAAATCTCCCCTCCCTACAGGTAAAGTATGTGCAAGAAGCCAGAGTGATCAAACGCCTGCTTAGCATTTGCTCTTCTACAGGAGAAGGAAAGTCTCCATTCCAGAAAGTACCCATCTGACTTTTTCGCTTCTCCATGAACTATAACCCGCAACAGCAGAAATCACTTCTCAGAAGGATATGCAAGAATGGTTGCTATAGCACATCTTTGCTCCCAAGATCAGAAACCTTGCTCATCTTGTATTTGGGGAAGGAAAAAAAAAAAACAACCACACTGGGGAGGAGAGGCTGGGGCAAACAAACCAGAGAACATTATCCTGCTCTGCTATCCAGTTTGAATAAGGGGATGTATAATCAATCAATCACCAATCATGGGCAAATCAAAATGCTTCCTTATACTGGAAATTGAATTTTAGAAAAGGGTAATCTTATGGCTTAAAGGGGAAAAAACAAAAGCAGGAATCCTGAAGAGCACATCTGAGTTCCAGCTCCTTCCACACAGCAAGACATGGCCTGAGGTCTCCCATACAGCAAATGTGCTACAGAGGAAAAAGGAATCGCTCATTATTTCAGGTTACTGTTCTCAGAAGATAATGGACCCCTGACCCCTCCATTATTTTTCTAGAGGAGTAATGCCCTATTTGTGAGGATGACCAATGTAGCATAAGACCACCAGCTGAAACAAAAACCAAACAGGACAGGGCACGGCGTGTCATTTCTATTGCTCATAAAACTAGGTTCAAATGGGTTGGTCTTCTCTAACATCCCTTAAAGCTCTCTGCAGTCTCCTGCTCTGGAGACTGTCCATTGCAACCAGCACAACGGCTTCTCTGCCATCATCATTAGCCTGGCACAATGTGGATGTTTCCCCTTACACATCTTGAGAGGTGACAGGGCCAGAACCGCACCTGATCTCGCAGTGGATTCTGTCCAAGGTAGTATTAGAGGATGTGGGGAAAAGTGCACTCCAACAGCTCTAGAGGCAGAAATGCAAGGATGACATGGCAACATAAACACTCTGCCTTCCCAGCTTTTTTACTGGTGCTACATCTATCAGAGATGAAACAACGCAGCGGTGGATGATGCTACAAAGTGCTGAAGCAAAGGCAAAAAAGTCAGAGGCAGCATGGGCAGATTGCTCCCCACGGCCCACCCAAACACCTATATGCTTCTTGTGCAGTATGTTGCTCACCAGGAACCTTGAAATTCATGCAACTTGGAGAAAATCAGAGAAGCAAGGATTTTGTCTTTAGTCACAAGGAAAGAGTATTAAGCAACCAGGCCTTCACAGATCCTGTCTTTGCTGGTCTTCCAGCATACTCTGGAAAAGCCAGACTAAGCTCTCTCTATTAGAGAGTTCAGTGGCAATTTTCAATCAACCACAGAAGCTTGCTGGAAAGCTTTTCGACAGCGAAGGTTGTAATAACTGTCCCTGTATCTGGAGTGTGTACACCCAGGCAAGCATCATGCCAGCTGACGAAGGGGAGTCGGAAGGGAGAAAGGGCCTTAAACACCAAGTTGGGCTATAGTCTAGTTCTCTTTCTGGCAGGATCAGGTAAAAGATGTCACATCAGCATGATGCAGCATTCTAGTTTGCAGGCTTATCAGAGGAAGTCTAGATGTTTATAACCAAAGGAATCATATGGCTGAAGGTGAGGAGGGGAGATCCCACCCACGTAAGAATTGAAGTGCTCGGCTAATACTGACAGTATGCTCATACAGGCGCAACAGGACAGGCCTTGGTGGGTCCCAAGGAAGAAGCAGCTCCTGCCAGCCTGGAAGAGAACACTTTGGCTTGTGTTGGCAGTGTAATGCTCCGCTGGTGAAAAAACGATACTTGTGCAATTGGCTCTTAAAATAAGACAAACTCCTCCCTAATCTTTAAGGGCTCACTGCTCCAACTTTCACATCTGGTTCAAAATCATTTCTGCTCAACCTCTATCAATCTTTACACAAACATATCCCTTGCATATTTCTAATGGGAAGAACAAGAACTTTTTTTTTCCTACGTGAGTAGACAAAGGACAGATCTGATTTTTTGCCAGTAGCTAAAGAGAAAACATTTGTTTTAAAGGAGCAGGAAGTATGATCTTCACGCTGACCAAAGACAGATTCTCAGCACTTCATGATGCACACAACGCTACAGCAGTTCTGATGCATTAATGGGACTTACAGGTTTGGCATGCTGTTCAGTTTGGGTTCGTCAAATAGTTTAAAACTTGGGAAGAGGGTGCAAAAAAGACTGCCTTACACACTTTCCACTAGCAGGCCTATTCATGGTGTCTGTGATACTGGGGACAGCTTGAACCACCCTATGCCAAGCAGGAACTGCCTGCCCTAGGACCAACTTCAGAGCAGAGGCACAGCTAGCTTAGGCTGTCCAGTGTTAGCCCTGCTGGTAGCCTGATATCCACCATCTTGTTCCCAGGCTGGAAGGAATTCCAACAGCAAAACCCATTAGAACAGGCCTAAGGAAGTACCAGAGAGCTGCTTCAGCCTTCTTTGTTTTGCACATCTCTGTTTCAGTAAGAACACATTGGCACAAATCAATTAAAAAAAAAAAAACAAAACACACAACAACAAAACAAAACAAAAAAGACCACCAAAATCCCAACCCCACCCCCCAAAAAAAACCCCAAACCCACCCCAAGCTCTCAGCAAGACATACTTTCAGGTACTAAAACTTACTGGCCCTATAATCAGCAGTACCTGTGGCTAACTCAAACGGCAGCCCTTATTCATTCAGTAGTGAATCAGGGGCAGATCTGCCCCACATCTTTGAAACACTTCTGGGTTTGCATTTTTTCTTTTTGATCCAGAGAAGAGTTACAAAAGTGCTGCAGGTCCAAGTATTTTTAACACTTTACAAAGGAGACAATGATCAAAGCCAACAAAGTCAAGAAAAAATTAAACCTATCTTTCTCCTCTCCAGTCTAATCTTGCATGTCAGCAAAGGAGACCCCTAACAGGAGAGACGAAAACGAAAATTTGCCCACTCAAGTGCCTGGCTATTTAGTGCACGGAAAATTCTTGTTACACATGTGGTGACATGATCAGTTCCCATGCAGTTGTTGAATACAGATAGTTCCAGCCACGAGTCATCCTAACACCTTCATAAGTAGCTCTTCGCATGGCAGTTTGATTGCCAGCAGGGAGTGCAGAGTCCAGTCCAGTGAAGTAAAGACACACTTGCACATAGGCATACCCTCTCCCCTCAGACCTGACCTCTGGTTCAGGAGCAGTGGCAGGCAGGGTGTACTATATGCAGAGGGCTAGAACTGTCACTACCCAATTAAAATAGAACAAAAAAGGCAGATTAAAAAATTAAAATGTGCTTTTGATACATGGAATGAAGTCAAATAAATACAATGATTTTTTTTTTAATGTCTAAATACATTTTTATATCCTACACCCAAAGCTCTGTACATTTGGTTTGGTTTTTCTGTTCTGAAAAATGAATTTCTGGTAGCAAGGAGAGGAGCTGAATAACATAGACTCCCTCACTGACAAGATAGTGCAGATGCCCCACAGGAAAAGCACCCCATGCCCACTTTGCTAGCGTATGGTTCACGTTTGGATGGTCCAAACCCTCTTGTCTCAGAGTCCACAAGGAAGACAGAGGGTGCTGTGTCCTGATACTCTTCATCCACGCTTCAGCCACTCCTGAAAACATGACTAGCTTTTGTCTGAAGGAGGAAATAAAAAAATAAAAATAAAAGGGTGGTGAGAGAGAGAGGGTGCAGAGAGATGAATGCCTAACATTCTGAACACTAGTACTAGCAGAGAAAGCGTGCTGTGTGAGATACAGCACACCCATATAACCCTAAGACCTTTGCTAGTAATTCCAGCAATTACATCTCTAGGATGCCTAAGGCCATTTTAAAGGACCCATGGCAACCACTTTACACAGCATCAGGCACCCCAGAGAAAGAAAAGACAATCATTTTGCACATTCAAAAATTTTCCTTTGGGCCCTCACATCAATCCAGCTTTCTTTGAAAGAGAAGTTGTACATCCTGAGATGTAGGTCTTGGCTCTTAGGGGTGAGACGGGTTGCTAACAACCTTTTCAGAGGAAAAAACAAGCTCCTCTGCACAAGTGAGTCTCAACGGATTCAACTGACCTTTCCTGGAATTAGCATGGTCTCAGTCCTGTGAGAGTTACTGAAGTAGGTGAAACCTTTTTTGCGTGTGAGAAACATTAATAATTGACTTTGTGTTCTTTGTTTAATGTCTGAAGCTAATGTGGTATATGTTACCAATTATAGACAGTCTGGTTGTGTACCTGAGTGCTCTCCCGTGGAGGCTGATCCAGCCAGCCCTTGGCGTCGGAGAATGGTGTAGTCTTCCTCAACCTCCTAAAAAACAAAAACAACCCCAAAACTCAAGTGGCTCTTTCTCTACTTAACAAGTGAATGAAGAGGGCTTCAAATGCGACAGAGGAATTCATTACATGTGAGTGGACTGGAATTGTCCATGTTGCACAATGACCCACAACGGATCTCAACTCCTTTATCAGCATCTTTATCAAGCCTTCCATTTGCATGCAGTATTCCCCTTTCTTTTCAGATTTCAGTTAAAGGCTGGCTACTGACTTAACATGCTGGTATGTCTCGTACATTTGGATGCTATAAACCTTCTACAGCAACGGTTATTATGTATAGAGAATCCCCATCACACACAAAAAATCATTTTGAATATAGTAAGGCTGAAAACCTTGTTATTGGTCTACTGCAATTTAGCACCTTCATTTGACATCAGCAGCAGTATGCAACAGATTTGGTTAGTCTTTTTGTGCCAGAAATTCATATTCCTTAGGCTAGTGGCCCTTTCAAAACTCCACTGTTTCAAACCTGCACCAGTTTTGTCCTATCCCTCAGGAATTTCTCCAAATTCAAATCAAAGCAATACACCTGCTAGCTCTAGCAGAACTACTTGCCTCTTGTAACCCACAACTTCATGCAAGCAAAACAGCACCAAGTTTCTGCTTCAAAAGCTTTCAGAGATAAGAGACAAAGACAGAAAAAGGTACAGTTGCCTCTCTTCCTGATCAAAATAATATTCAAGCTCCTTTCTAAAACAAAACCTACGGAATATGAAAACTCTGATACTACAAATAGAAAGATACTATACCTTTAACTTTTCAAGGTCATCCTCTATCTTCTGAATATACTGCATCATCTGCACTCGTGACTCTATAGAGAAGTGAGGGCTTGCTACAAATGAGGAGGACTCTTCCACTCCCCCCCAGCGTGAGGCCATCATCTCCTCAGCAAACGGGGAGCTTCCTCCATCTGATTGGGTGTCCCGTAGGGAAAGTGGCTGCTGCTGTGCAGAGTCCAAAGAGGCGCGGCCACCTGCAGTGCACTGGAGAACTAGAGATGATACCTCCTCATCTGTGGAGCTCTCCTGCACTGCTCCATATCCGTCAAGGATCAAATAATTTCCTGTTAAGAGAACAGCTTTTTCACCAACACCTCCAGCTCAATAATCACCAAGAACCACTGAACTGTAGACAGTTTAAGCAGACTTTAAGAAAGATAAGTTGCAAGAGGCCCATCTCCTGAGACATTTTCAAGTGGGTAAGAAAAAGCATTTCTGAACGCTACACAGAATAGCGATTGTATCAGACCAGACTAGCTTGGTTCTGAACTTGGCTTCAGAGATCACGGCTGGTTTTTGCCTGCAGTTTGAGAATTACACGATTAGATGTGCTAATCACCTACCTTCCTGTTTTTGCAAAATCTGTGTTTCTATTACAATATCTGAAAACCCTCCACTTATACTAATAGCACCCGACAAATCGGACTGCTAGACTTCTAACCTCCACTAACTAGCTGTGGTACTGAGGATGCTTTTAGATGGGTTAGCTTTAAAATTTAGCTTGCTGATGGTATGTTAAAAGAGAAAGCAATCATAGATAGAAATGCTTTCACAACCTGCACCTAGTAATACGATCATATTAAATAATTTCTATACAGCATTACAGCAAAGCTACCACATGGAGTCAGAATTGACTCAAAACAGGTCAATCTAATTTTGATGTTCCTGCACAGTTAAGAAAGTAAACAGTGTGAGTGGTGACAAATAAATTAGGTGCTTCAAGTTGTTGGATCTGTTTTAACAATTTAAAATGCCTCAGTAATTCAGGGAAAGAAATGATTTTCAGTATGTAGTTGGAAGGCAGCATTCAGAATAAGCCACAAATTGGCTTATTCACAATAATAGAATCCAATTTTTAAATAACAGCGTATTTATGGATAAGAGATTTCAAGAATAATAGTCATATAGAATCTACCTACCAGTAGCTACTTCTACTACAACATGCACATGAGATAAACCTCAATTCGTGGGATAAATTTAGTGCAGTGTCACCGTGTGAGCTGACCAAAACGACAGGACTTTCCAAACACAAAGTGCGTGAATTGCCATGAAAGTGCTCACAGCTGCTGTCTTCAAGCTAGTTTTCTGCTGAGTTAACAGCTCTACAACCTTCTTGAAGGCTAGAATACATATACTTTGAGATGCTGCTCAGGTAACAGCCAAATATAGCATATGTAATAATAATAAGAGAAATCTAAAAAATAACAAGCTTTTACGAGCTTCGGAATGGGGTAAGGTCGCAGGAGACAATTACCATGCAAAGCTACATTGTAAGTTTCTTTTCTGAAGGCTGATCAGGAGAAGCCAACACAGTATCTACCAAACAGCATGAGTCATGGGGGCTCTGTGTGTACAGACCAAGGAAGTGCTTTGCCTTCAGGGAAAACATTTTCCCTACAGGTCCCAACAGTCAGCCGAGAGAGTGGTCCAGTGGCAACCGTAATCAAGAGCTTGTATTGCGCCCGTGCTTCTGCAATTACAGTCTGTCACAGTGTATTAATCCCGCAGTATTTCAGCTTCTCCTTTCCCAAAATAGAGAATTCATTAGGTACACGTTTGCACAGCCCTTTTCAAGGCTAAAATGACTCTCAAGGACTGATAGTTAACTTTAAATGTTCTATAACATATAAGCAAGAAAGTAAAACATACTGTGATTTTCTTCAGTATCTTCTGTTTAAAACTGAACTCAAGTCTCTAATAGCAGATCTGGACAGACTAGCATGCAATGAGAGAATGAAATACACTTACCTGAGATCCGTATTTGCACATCCTCTTCTTCCTTTCTTTCCATTAGTTCACTTTCAGATGGATTTTCATCACTGTGAGCTTCTCGAGCATCAAAAAAATGCTCCCCGCTTTCATCAGCACCCACCCCTTCCAGCTCTGTGGTTGAGATCTCCAGATTCATACTCATGTGGTCTATTGCTAAGTTACTACTTGATCTGGGGTCTCTCACTATCAGCTGCATAGCATCCCCTGAAGCTGACGATTCAGCTGAAGTCCGGAGGCCATAACTAGCTGTGGACTCATTAGTTCCGGTTCTTGGAAGCATTCTGTCTGTTCCAGGCTGGTGAAATTTGTTATGGTCAGAGTGCTGTAGTCCAGGCTCACTTCCACTCTCTGTCTGGGCTTCTTGAGAAACGGTCCTAAATCTGGGAAAGCGCTGCTGGTCTTCAAGAGTCCCCTTCTCAGAAAAGCCAAGATGCTGCACCAACAATTGTTTCAGCAAGCCCACTGCAAGTAGACAGAACATTCACAAGGCTTCACAGACCAACAGTGATGAAACTAGACGTAAAGGCCACCCTTTCAAAAACGTGTATCAGCAGCCAGCCGTCTCATTGCTCTTGATAGGAAACACAGAGCTAAAAATAAATACTTAAGGTCTGAAGCCTTACTCCTCATTTTACTTCACAAGCGAAAGCAAACATGTCAGCACAAGTTCAACCTTGCTCAGGGAAAACCAGAGAAATCATCTACTGAAATTATCCAGCAAGTGAGCTGGAGTGCAGGTGAGTGCCCAGGTTTTACCCACGCCCCCAAATGAAATAAAAACTGTGGCCGTAATATGGGGTTCCCACCTAAGAAACAAGCATACTGAGAACATTCCACTCAACTTTGACATCACAAATCAAAAAAATCGAAGACACATTTTCCAAAAAATTTCATGCAAATTTATGTTTGTTTGAACTTCAACCCACACTCCTTGAGCTCTCAAATTATCCTAACCAAACACTTCATAATAAAGAGGACACATTGTTCAAAACAAAAATACAATACTGTCAAGAGCAGAAGAACACTGTTCATTCTCACCATGTAATGCCCATGTAACGCCCAAGAAAAGCTACGATTTCATACAACAGAACAGTCACCCATCTAGGTTCTTATAACAATGTGAGTGATCCTCTGCTGCTGTTAGAGGGCTGCTCTTTTAAGTCTGAATAGTCATGAGATGCTGGTCACTAACGCTATCTTTACATACCCCGCAGACTAAGATTACTTTATCACTGGTCTCTGAAAACAAGTACCAAAAACATCTGTACAGCATTCAGAATTAGAAAAGGACTTTGAAACCTGTAAGAAGGAGAAGCATAAACAGATCAAAAGATCCAACACGGACTATTAGACTGCAGAAAACTGTCATTACTTGTAGAGAGAGGTGGATGAGGGAATTCAGGCCAAGGATATCAATGCTCTGCATTTTAGTAAAAGCAATGACCCATAGAGAAGCAATACAGACTATTCCCTCCAAGTGCAATTGACAGACTTTGTGTCCATTTGAGAGTTGCCAAGAGGAGATACACGGATTAATGAATTCACTCAAATTTTAGGATGTTTAGGAATTGCACTGCTAGATCTGATCAAGTAGGTTGCACAGCCCTGCATTATTCCTCTGAAAGCAAGTATACTGGAGAAAAAAGGAAGTGATTAAAAATCTGCTATACAGAACTTTACAGAATAATCTGTCCGTCAGGAAAATTTCTTTTCAGCACACACAAGTGTTGCTCTAATTATATCCAACCACCTCCCAAGTCCTCAGAAAATCAGAACCCAGACTTTTGTCAAGCTCACATATATCCAATCTCGTTTGCAGGATTTTACAAAAAAATATGCAAAATCTTATTCTGCAACTCATGCAACCTCTCCTGTTCTGCTCCAGTGCAATGAAAATAAGTCCACAGGCTAACTGCATTGTCTTTTAAAAAACTGCTGACTAGCAGTGGTACTGTACAGCACTGCGCACAAAGTTCTGCAATATGATTTTGTCATCAAACCACTTCATGGACAGTAAGTAACAATTCATTACCACCATCATTTTATACATGGGAAAAACACAGAAAAACAATGAGATGCCTAAAGGCAAAGAAAGGGTCAGTGTACGAATTCATGACTTGGAATTCCTTGCTCTCAGATCCATTTTGTTTTGCTGCGCTGTGATCTACAGCACAGAGAGAACTGATACTTAGCAGAAATGGGCTTTAGATTTTAGCTCATTGATTTAGATGGTTGACCTAACAATTTCTGTCTCTAAAACACATCCCACCAGACTCTACCCACAGATACTTACAGTTCCTTAACGCATCCAATGCCCACTGTCCCTCTGATACTGAAGCTAAACTGGTGGTTGTGTGTTCATAGCATGCAGAAGAATCTTTCAGTGTCAAGTCTGCCTGCTGCACTTTATCAAACTGTCTTTCTGACACAAGAAGACTTTCCACCTTGGACTTTTCAGACATGATGGGTGAAGAAGACTGAGCATTCAGTATTAGGGGTGATTCGAGGCCCAAATCTTTATCTAGCAAACAGAAAACATACATTCAGTTTAAACAACTATGTCGATAAACCGCAGAAAATTCTGCTTCACATACAGATCTCTGAAAACACTAAAAAATACAGTTCTTGACCATTGGCTTGGCAAAAGGCCAGTTCTTTCCAGGGGAAAAAAGAATCTTTCCCAGCAATTTATAAAACAGACGGAAATAATACGAGGTGCTTTTCCAAGAGGTTCAGTATTACTTTTCTACATGACTTGTAAATAAATCACTCCTTTCCAGAAAAACGTCAAAGCTAACAAAAGATCCCCAAGCCACAAGGAATATGACTAAGCACGTTTGCACTCCATATAGCAAATTTACTGATACAATTAACCTGGACCACTCTTTTACCTGGACTTTGTAGACTACTGGCAGGAACATCATGCTGCTCTTTGAGCTTCTGTTGCTCCTCCTCTTCACGCTCTTCTCTGTAGGGAGGAAAAAATGAGCACATTCTTTTAGTCACATATATCTGAATTGTTGCATGAGAATCAGAGTGTTGGCTGGCAATCTTTGAGCAGAAGAAGGGGTACTGGAAAAAGAAAAACCAGCCCTTCCTCCTCCAGCTACTTTTACTTACTCGCCAGGTCCTGACTGTGGTAATGGAATCACTCTTCTAGTACTTCCCATTTTTACAGTCCCTGCCATCTGAGCTATAAGATCCTGCCATCTGCAGTAGAAACATCAAATAAAAACATGCAAGGCATAAAGCACAATGAATACTTCTCTATTTAACACCTCTTAATTCCAGCTAAGATTACTACTGCTTTTCTTATCAAGAGAAATATCTCATCTCTTTTTTTTTTTTTAATTTGGTTACATTCAATGCCATATCTTGCAGCCACAAGTGAAGCTTCACAGCACAATGCTCACTTCACCAGGATATTCTTCAGCAGAAGAAAATGAATGACAGGACCTTAGCAGAAGCTGTCAGGTGAGGCAGTTATTTTATACATAAACATATACCAAAGCATTAAGTAACATTTCACATATTACTGAAGAGTTTAATATACGATACACTAGAACTGTTGCTATGTATCATACAGGTAAGTCTATGCCCTGCTTATACTTTAGAAGAAAAGCATTTCTACCAAAGAAGAAAAAGTGTTTAGCTAGGGAATGAAATTCATGTATTGGGGTGCTTATGATGCTAGTATCAATGTCTGCAAGGCTAACTGGTTCTGCATGAAGAGGCAGGATCATATCAGAGAGAAATTTCAGAGACTATCCTTGGATACTCCCTACATAGGCCAACATAGCTATGTTTTCAGCTAAGCTTAGAGAAGGAACTCAGGTAATTCATGGACACCTGCACAGTTACTATAGACAAGCAGATGTAAAAGATCTCTCAAGTACAACAAATCAAGCAGCAGATGGAGCTGAATCGATTACTTACACATTCTTTTCTGAAACAGTCTGTGCCACCAGCTCATAAATATGAGCACCATTTTCTGACATGGAGATGACGAAGAAAGCTTTGTTATCTGAAGCAACACAGAGAGGGGAAAAATCTAACTAGATGCCTTGTCCCACACATCTTTCTGAAAATTCCTAAAACTGGGCATAACCCCAACCAGAAGCCACAAAAGAAGATTTCACGAGATAACCCTCCAATGGTATAATACACAAACATGGATCTTTCCCTATCCAGGAAATTTTTCTATTAGTCCTGAAAGTAAAGAGCCACTACCGCCCAAACCATTCTGAAACAGATTTATTTCTCCTCTTTTCCATCCTAATAATTTCTAGAGTACCCTTCATCTAATACAATCAGAGTACTTTAATTTAAGAGTCTATTTAAAACTCAAGCTATGCCTGTTACTGATGCAAAGAAGTTAAACAGCTCATACATACAAAGCAAGATGTTGGACAACCAAGAATTAAGCCTACGCATTTTTCCATGTTCTACTCTGGAACTGTAGACAGAACCATCTATCCTCAGCTGATCTGCTCTTCATTTTCAGTCTCCTCTTTTGCTTTCCCGATTGGTTACACTGACCTGTTGCCACCTGACGAACCAGAACAGTGTTCAATTTGATGACAGGACTGAAGGTGTGTTTACTATCAGCTGTTGATGCCAAGATTTTACTGTGACACTTCAGTACCAGTTTATCATCTTGTTTCTGCAACAGCACCAGAATGTCCTCAAGAAGCAGAGTGTAGAGATCTGCACAGAGTATAAAAGAACTGAGTTAAAGATCCATAGTTTTACATCACACCCCTGCAGAAAGAAAAAGGCTGCATTTTTGATTACTCAGGCAGAGGCAGTAATCAGTGCTATGCCATTCTAGGCAAAGTTTGCAAATCTTCCTCATCAAAACTACAGCAGAAAGCTACAGATGGAATTGGATCATCTCATGACTCATGACTGCTGTGTCCCTGCATGGCCTTAATGATACTCCAGCACATCTCAGAATTGACAAGAATAATTTAATCAGCTCTGAGAAACACACAGGCATTATTATAGGTGGCAGTACGAATCGTAATTGGAAACTGCAGAAATGCGTTCTCTTCCTCTTCTTCTCAGCAAACACACACAAACCCAACTTTAAGTCAGTTGATGCAACAGGACTCACCGATAGTTTTGTCACGATTAACTTTCCAAGTTAGAGGTCCTTCATGAAGCATTTTTCTCTTCGTTAGATCCAAGTTCTGTCACCAGGGGAAAGAAAAAAAGTAGCAGTATGAAAATTCTATGCAGCAAGTAATGGCAAAGCATGGGACTGTCAGAGGGAAGGCTAGGGTAGGCACTCCAGTTTGGAGATGAGCAGCCAAACTCAGTATGGAAAACGAGAAGTGGAGCACGAGTAGGGTATGCTTATAAACCAAAATCTTGTGAGAGGTAGTTGTGATCAGTCTTCCTCTTTCACTGCTCTTCTGCAGATTCCAGGGGTCACAGGGTAGACAGTTTTCCTACTAAGTCAAGCTACTAAGGCATTAGGACATCATTGGATTTCTAGGAGGAGTTTTTCTAATATCCCATATAAAGTTTGCAGTTCTAGTATTACAATTGGTTAATGCTTCAGCACTTGATTTACAAGTCAAGTGTGCCTACAAATGATATACTGATATACAAATCATTTCAATGATCTGATGGACTTCATAATGTCAATGGATTCTTCAGTCATTTCAGTGCTTGTGACATTTAGATCTGCAGGCAAGCAGAAGTGACAATTTTCACAAGTCATTCCTTCCAAGTCTCAGAGTCTACAATCAATGACAGCAAGTTTTCATAACTGCCAGCAAGCTCTTCATTTCCTAACTAAACGCTTGCAAGTTTATTTGTGGAAGGATACATGACACAGTTTTATAGAAAAGTCTTCATATAAAAATTTTGTGGATACACAGTGACTTTGGGGAAGATAGGGCAGTGATAAATAGAGAATCTATACCAGACATAGGCACAGACAGTGGTAAAAATTAAGAACTGGGGATCATGAGGAAAAGATGCAGCAGCAAAGGGGGAAGTGCCCTGCTCCAAGGATGTGGCGCATTTAACAGCTGCTGAAAGCAAGTAACCAGTTTCACTAACATAACTGCATGAACTAAAAATGGCCATGAAACACAGTTCTTTTAGACAGAGCTTACAAGCTTCATTAACGCTACTATGCGCGGAGCCAAGTTGTTACATCCACATGGATCTTCAGGAAGGTAGCAAAACTCAAATTTCTGAGATTGTTTTAATTTTTGTACAGAAATATTTATCTCCAAAGACCATTTGATTGTACATCAGAAGACTGTAGTAGCAAGAGCCACACACTGAACAACAGGGGTGCAATGACAGTTTACGTAGAGATTGCTTTAATGTTGTCACTCACCCTGAACTCATCCATCATGGGATCCTCAGACTGCTTCAAGTAGGACAAGTCAAGACGACGCTGATAATCTTCCAAATGCTGCAGAAAACGCAATGAAGCTGGTCACTTTGATTAGCGAAACTCACTAGCGTCAGCAGGCAGGCAGTCATGAATACTTCCACATGACCCCAAATGCCTGGAGTTCATCCTCTCACAGGAACACTTGTGCCGCAAAACATCTTTAAGCACACTACAAAGTCACTAGTACAGACTCTAGGTGTCTTAAACCGCTTGTTGCCATCCAACTCTCTTCTCCCCAGCCCTTGATGCTCACCCTGTTCACGTCCTACCTGCTTGTTCTCAGACTCTTTGACAGCCTGGTTCACGTGGTTAAGGATCTGACGACAATGATCTGCTGCTTTCTTCACTTTCTCTTTCTCTTCAGGCAGTTCTGCAAGAGAAAAAGGAAATGTAATAATGCTTTCCAATAAAGGTTGAAAAAGTCAGAAACCCAGTGCAGTTTGCTGACCTCAAACTTGAGAAAGAGAACTTAAATTCGCAGAATAGCCTATCAACAAAAGCACTGCATTTCAAAGGTGAAATGACAAAAATAGATTGGGGACAGGAGATTATTCATTCTGTACTGCACAAGACACCGGCCTCTGATGATCACCATACACAGCACAGCACTTGCTACTCTCCCTTTTTTGAGGGGCTTGTGACAGCTATTCACCTCACAAACATCAACCTGAGAAGTATTCTGAGAAATCTAAGAAGTTTACCAAGACTCTACCACGGCACAAAGAGAGTCTTGGGGTAGATGTGCAAGATCACACAGAGCCAGTTAGCCAGAGTCCGAGGATTCAGCAATTGACTACTGGCTTCTGCATTTCTCCCAATCCTTTTTATTTATTGATTTTGGAAGAGAGAGAAACAGACAAAAGAAACATAACACAAAGTGTCAAAAAAAAGAAAGTGTTACATAGTAACTTTTTCCATCCAGCTAGCCTGTATTTATTTTAACAGCTTAGGAAAAAAAGTATCTCTGGCTGTTCCTGCAGCCTGACTACAAAAAAACATCTTCCATTACAGCAAGAGCAAACAACAGTTCTCTTTCCATACAATGTCACTTGATCATACACACACAGACGCAGATGAACCCCATCAAATTCCCACTACCACAAGCCACATTAAGAATTTAGTTAACAGACAGACATCAACGATAATGGACTATCACATGATTTCCATATTATGATTAGAGTGAACTTGTAAATGCAGTATATTTTTTACGAGTAATGAAATTACACTGCTGCAGGTATCCGCTAGTAAACCTGAAAAGGCATTTCATGGTATTACTATGCATATTTTCACCTGCTATGCTGGAAATATCTTACAGTGTAATGCAGCCTATCTAAACCCCACCATTTGCAAGAACATGAAAACATTCTGCAGTGCTTCAGAGACTAAACAGATGAGGAAGATCAAGACTCTAATTGTGTCTATTGTGTAGGAAAGTATTTCTTTCCAAGTTCAATCTCCTTCAAATTCTATAATTGACATTATATTGGTAACATCCAAGATTTTTATATGAAGCTTGTTTTATATCAGACTTTAGGGATGTAGGTCAGACAGCACTCTGAGCACACATTTTTCCCACATATTGGGATTTTTAACAAGTAGTATGGAAGATTGATTGGAAAAAAAAAAACACAACCCCCACACACACAACAAAAAAACACCCTTGGTCATTAACAAGAAAGCCTCGACCTTAAAAAAATTATTTGTTATGTATTACCCTGCTTTGTGTTCTCTTCTTAAAGAAACATGTTGATCTGCCATAAGACTTAACACTACACGATTTTTGCTTAGATTCTATAATACTTTCCTTTTTTTTCCTTGCTCAGAAGTATGCCCTATGTCTATCCAAGCTTACTTAAGCAATGGAATAACTTGATAGGCTTTTATTAGATTCTTCATTCTCCACATTTTTATGTTAGTAATGGATGATTAGGGATTTCTGTTATTGAAGATCTTATTCTTTTTCTCTTTAACGCATCTACTTGGAAATTGGAATTCACTTAAATGTGTTTTCTCCTAATAGTTTGATTTAGCTATCTTAATGTTCTGAATTCAAGGAAAAAAAAATATTTTTATCAGAGCATATTTATTATTGAAAATCAATTTATTGAAACAAATAGAGCATCATCTTTAGTGACTGAATTCTTTCTAGTTATTTCCTCCTTCAAGATTGTAGAAAGGAGTTAAATATAACTAGAAAATTACAGGAAGAATCGGCATGTTAATGACTATTCAAAACAACAGCTCAAATGCAACTTGCAAGTTGTAAGTTCCTAAAGATTTGGTTGCTAAGAGCATACAATAAAGGAAGAGTTACACAACACCAGCTCTTATTTCTCTACTTCTTTTGATACTGACTTGATCACATACTCTTATACAATCAGAAATATAAAGGTGCAGAGAAAATATTTTCTTCACTTCTATTTGGTTGTCATAATCATTAAAAACCATTAATAACAGTAATAGTGTAAAAATAAGAAACAGGCTAGGAACTAGGGAGTGGAGACAAGAATTGCTGGTTTCCTTCTTCAAAAATAATAGCAAGTCGTTTTGCCATTAACTATCATAAGCAGAGTGGTGTGGTTTATCTTCAAAACTTTTGCATTCCCCTCCCCTAACTTTTAAAAACTACATTAAGCAGACTATCATTCACTTATTTCATATTGAATTTGCTTTTTTTTCCTCCCTAAGAAGGAAAATGAGTTTAATTTAGAAACAAACACTGGATTTTTTTTTTATTTTTTTTTTTTTTTTCAACCTGCCCTCCTGTGCAGAAGGCAGCAGCAAGGTCACAATGAAAACAGATAGTGACCCATGAAATCGAACTGTTCTTCAACACATGCTTTGAAATCACATTTGCCTAGAAAACCTGCTGAGATTCATGCACTAACTCTAGTAGAAAGGCTTTACCTGTGTACTTTGCAATGTTATCCAGCAGAAGGGGGTACTTAGTCAACCTCTGCATCTCTGTGGGAATGATATCCTTCAGCTGCAACCGGCGACACAGTGGATTACTCTCAGCATCCTAAAATTAAACAGCACAATAACTACATTTGTCATTTTTATTAAGAATATAATTACCTGAACGTGTAACATCTATTCATCACATAAACGTCTATTACTTCACTTTCCAGTAATTAAATACAAGACACAAAATGCCAAGATCTATCATTCAGACAACACATCCCCTCTCCATTTGCAATTACATAGAGTAAAGGCTCGTCACAAAAGCAACAGCTTCCTTACCTCATTACTTCATAGAGGCCTGGTACCATCTCCAATCAATCTCAGTCACCGCCACACAGGGAAGACATCAGTTTAGGCTTTCATGATATAGCAAAACTACAGCACATTTTTCAATACAACCTCAACCCTTGTTTTAATGGAGTTCTTCCCAGCCTGTGGCAATGAAGATAATGTTCTCTCCTCCAAATGTCACCTGTATTCAAGCCTCTTTCCTCGCAGGCAGGAAAGGTGTGCATCATCTGTCTTCTGCCTGTGGCATGCATCAAAATTGTACTACTACAAGCAGTTTTCCCCACATCCTTGGGAAACAGCCACCTCATGTGAGGTGCCTGGGACAGCATGTGCTTGCCTGTATTCTATCAGGACATTCTGTGTTCTTCGGAATTAAAGGCTCCTCCCTCCAGAAACAATTAGCAGACATAAATACAGTATCGGAAATTATCCCAATCTGAAGACAATGTTAGAGGTGATGTCATTAATTGTAACAACTTTATCTACAGCCATTCATTATGCTATGCTGGCCACCAGCCACATCCGCAGGCAGCTCAAAGTCTTGCACAAAACTCGCCTGCACAAAAGTCTGGAAGCGAGAGTCCTTCTTCTGGCGTGACTTGATGACCTCTAGAGCAAAGGGCTGGTTACTGCAGAACGTGGCAGTTGCATGTTTCAGCTTCTCCTCTGCTGGTCCACTGAACTGTGCCAGAAAGCCAAGAAAGCCAAATTTAGATAGACTCAAGGTCAGCATGTGCCACTTTCAACAGACATACAGCCACCTAGCAGAACTGATCTTGCCAGGGAAGAAAGCAATTACTGGCAAAATATTAGAAGTAATTCCCATCCTGTTTCTCAGTCTGAGGAACACCTTTATATCTCAAACTCAACACACCTCCTGTCTCCAACCCTAGCACATCCAATCCTTTCCATAAATGCACTGCTCATTCAGAGGGAGAATACAGTGCCACGTCTGCACTGTCAGCCATAAGGAGAGCAGAAAAAAACAGCACTCACATGAACAACAAGGGTTTATTTACCAGACTGTTGGTCAGCAAAGCCAAGACCAAAGGTCATCTTGTTTCTCACGGACCCCCATGCTTAAACACCAGAATATAACATAACATCTTATTTACTAAACAAAAGTATTACAAAAACACGACTAGGGGAAATGATGGCCATGAGCAAGGCTGAGAAATGTGCCGCAGATGGTTAATCTGTTACTGCAACTCTTCCTATTCCTGCTACCCAGTCTGTGATGCAGCGCTGTAACTCCTGCAAGTACTCACTCTGGAGAATGAGATCCTGGGTTTTTTTGTTTCAGGCACTTTGCCAGAACACTACACAAGGGCATCTAACTATTAACTTAAGGTCTAGCTTGCTTTAGCAAGGATTTTCTTGCTCTTTCATAACACACAGGAGAACTGAAAGGGTTGGAGGTGTTTCTTTATCAGCCACATCTAAGTTTCATTTTCTTCCTTTTTTCCTGGAATACTAGACAAACACTGGGATATAAGAAAAAAAAAACATGCCACAAGAGACTTCTGCATGAAGAAGCTGAAAAGAATAAGCAGATCAATCTTCAATGCCAAATTAAGTAGGCCTGAAAACAAACAACAAAACTGGAGACTCCCGAGGGAGAATTTATTTTTTCTGAAGAACCTACATCGCCCCTGCTCCTGTCGTTTGGACCTCAGAAAGGAAGCCTGCAACAGTGCTCTAAATTTGAAAGGGTTCGACTATGTAAATTCTAGGATTGGAAACCAGTATTTTCAACTATTTTCTAACTGCACCTCAGGCAACACAAGACTTGTATTTCAGTACTACTGAAATAAATTGCACTAGTACATTTTTCAAAATCCTGCTCTCATCTTTATGTCTCCAAAACTATCTTTCTGCTCTACCTACACACCATAAGGAAATTATTTCTTCCTCCTTAAATTACTCTTACCTCTAGCCAAATGAAAATCCTGTAAGTTCCTCCTGCTTTACTTCAATCCTCATTCTCTAGCTCTGTGTTTGCTCCATAGAAATGGCAACTCCAAGACCCTCAGTTCCTATTAGCTGGAAATTACCTTCACTAACCTCTAGCTCTGTTTGTCGTTCTACGAAACATTATTTTCAAGCACAAGAAAGCAAAAAAAGGTTTTACCCAGGAAAGCAAGTCTTCCCCAATTTGGCCAATAACGGAATTCTCGTTCCTTTTTCGGACAGCTTTCATCTGATCATTCAATGCAACTTTAAAAAAAAAAAAAAAAGAAATTTTACAAATACTGCTCAAATTGTTTGCTTAATTTTCAGCATTGATTTTAAAATAAAAGCTATTCTAGGGAAAGACTAGATTTGCAGTAATTTCAATTAAATGAAAAAAAAATGAAAAGTGTCCTGCAACATGATAAATTTAGCAGACTATCTAAAAAAATGTTATATAACTCCTTTGCACTTCTGTCTCACTTGTCTCCAAATGACCCCTAAGAACCTTTCTAGTCTTATCTTTTCTCAGGCTCAATATCACAACCCTTTTAAAAACACAGGAATAACGTAAAACACACTTCACGCCACCTGCATAAAATTACACAACTGATTATGCAGCAGCAGAGCTGAAATTCAGATTCTGAAAAGTCCTTTCTCTAAACAATTAGAAAGGGCCATGCTTCAAAACAACCTGGAAGACATCAATCTTTTCAGATTTGTTTTCATATTCTCTTCAACAACAGTTGCAACATTCTGAACACTGACCCATAAAGACCATTGATCAAAGCATTGCTCCTCGTATCAAAGCATGAACCAGCACAAGAAAGTATGTGTACACAGGTAAGAAAAAAAAATAAGTATCTGAAACACTGGACACATGCATTCTTTATCAAAATATCTTTGTAAATCAGAAATGGAAAAACTGTGTGTGAAAGGAAGAACAGCGGTAGTAATCTTTTTAATATGAAGTGTTGTACAAAGTTGCCTCTTGTTTCAGGGTCACTTGCTTAATTATTTTAGATATTTGTATCCAGAATTCCAGCTGAGACTACAAAGCTGAAAGGTACCTCAGCTGCTCTTACCATGAAGCCCAAGGATATCCTCCAGATTTGAAAAGATTTTCCGTTTGTCACTGGAGTTCAGGATCCCTTCCCGGGTGACACGCTGGTAGAAGACATTATGCAGAACCTTCAGTGTGCGGACATGAGCTCTCTCAGTGTAAAACAACTCTGAAGAGAGAGGGGAAAGAAGGATTATAACTACCTACTTAAAGAGGTGTGGCAATGTGGATCCAAATGTGAAGCAAACACAAGGCAGAAGTATGAACTTACAAAAGTCTCCCTCATCAACACTTCCCTTGCTGGTCCACATCCCAGCTTGCTCCAGAATGGAGCCATGGTCTGCTATACTTTCATCTTTGAAAGAACAAAGAAGCCAACTGATTCATGACTCATCATTTACCCCAAACAGTGAGCTCTTAGTAGCTCATACAGCCCCACAGAGTGTTCTGCAGGATTGCAAGACCTGAAATTGAAATGAAGCTTTGAGGATGAAGCTTGGTAGCAGCTTTCTATTTGCATCATGTGCTTTCCAACAGTCTAGACAGTGCCTTTTGCTTTCTTTTATAGAACATAATACTGCAAACTGGCCTTTCAGTGTCAAAACACCTAATATCTTTTTTTATTTCTCTTCTAAGGAGAGGATCAGTCTCACCTCAGGATACTTCTCAGTAGTAAGTTTCACACATACAAACTGCAAATCAGAAGTAATAGATGGCTAGTACTTTGAGCAAATCAGTGAAGAAAGAGCTAGTCTTAAATTTTAAGAATTTCAGAGCTCCAGAGGACAGGTTTTCACTTTGTGCTAGGTGATCTATGAAACAAGAAAATCTGTCTCACCATTAATCACTTCCTGGCGCTTGATTTCATAGGGTTTCAGCCCCATCAACACTTCTCGGCTCACAAGTTGCTGCCAGTTGGGAGGGTCCATGTCCATGTCAAAATCATATAGCTCATCTTCACTTTGTACATCTGCGAAACCAACGCTGTCCATCCTAACATGAAAAAATATCTGTCAGACACTTTCCATTTTAGTCATGGATGTAAGGAATAAAGAAGAGAAAATCTTATGCATACGTATCTGTTGTAAAGCATTAAGAATATTTAACAGCTGGAGGCTGTTAGATGTCTGAATCCGTAGGCACATTTTCTAATTTTGCCCTTTACAGAACAACTAAGAGTGAATATCTGTTCCTACAGTATTTGCATAACCCTCTTTTTAATGATACAGATAAAATAATTTGCTTGAAATCAAATATCAAGTCAGTGAAAGGGCAGGTTACAATTTCTTTCTTCCATCTATCTGCAGATACAGAGGTAACGGCAACACACAGATTCAAAAAGAAAACATGGAAATCTCAAGTCCCTAACCCATCAATTCAACTCAGTAGATACAACAATCATACTTCACTCATAGATCAAAGGGCTTATCTGCATATGATTCACTCCACTTGTCCTATATACGGATGCCAGTGCCTCATTTCATATATGTGTTATTTAAGAAAGGAAAGATCATGCAGATAATTGTACTGGCTCAGAACAATGAATGCTACTGCATTCCACTTTGTAACCTATTAAAATCTCAACAAATTCAGTGAAGTTCAAACATTCATAAGCATACTCACTTGCGAAAAGGCTTTGGTGTTCCCATGTCAACCATTCTGCAAAGAAGGAAAGGAATTATTAGGGAAGGCTTACACAAGAATTTCACCCCACACAGAGATTCAGCATAACTTCAGAGTAAAGGCCTAGCCTCCCAACGAGAACGTTTTGTCCATCTGTCAGTCCCACCCTCCTGATATATATGGTTTTCTAGTACTACCATAGTAGCAGATGTAAATCAGCATTTCCTACTTCTACCAAAAATATTTAATAGAAGTGATGTCACTAATATTTTTATAAACTGAGCTTCAACAGCCATTGTCACATCGACTTTCATCCAAGGCTCAAGCAACCAGGGCACCATAGTTACCTCTCTGATTCTCCCTCCTCCTCCTGCAAGTTCTCCAAAGGAGATGGGAATTCAAAGGTATTACTAGGTGTGCGGGGTGTGCCATCCATACAGTCAGTAGCAGGTGGAGCTTCTCCAGTCTGCTTCAAACCTAAACATAGAACAAGTATGAAATGTCAAGAACTGTACCAAATTAGAGTAGATTAGAGAACTTCACAGCCTCTTGATTCAGCGCCTTATTTCAGCTTAGAGCTGGAGGAACTGAATTCCTAGGTTGGTAAGAAAAATCTGAGTGACAAATGTTTCCAGATGACACTGACTTGTGCTTATAAAATTAGGCACCCGAGACCATTTTTTTTCCCCTGTTAGATGATCCAGTGCCACAGTGATAGAACCCACCTAACAACAATTTCTGGCCATAATAAGATTTCCTAGTTTGAATCCAAGGCCAAGTCAAAAAGGATGACTAAGCACCAAGAAAGATCATGTCTAATGACACAAAAACATTTCCTAATTTGTAGAGTTTGTTGCGTCAGAATCGTGCTTGGCATATCCCACTCACAACACAATCTTCAATAATTCCTCTTTGCTCGTATCATCCTACCTGTTTCACTGTCCTTGCTTCCCTCTGGAGAGGAAAAGGGACCCATTGCCAAAGGAGACATTGGGTTGGCAGGTAGGTATGGCGCATCTGTTCCATCACTGGAAGACCCACTCTGGCGCATCTTGCTAGAATCTGGTGGCTCTGGGCTAACAGAAGATGCTGTAGGTAAGTGCTTTGGATGGCGGGGCTTCTGCATTTCCATGGCTCTGCCAACTAAACAAACACAGAGATATTGCTGAAAGAGCTTTTACCTGTTTTCAGTGATGAAGAGGAGAAGTATTTCAGGACAAAATTAAGTTTGTGTGTCTCCAAAAGCATGTTTTAAAAACAAAAAGTTTACTGAGCTTCTTAGCATGAATTTTTAAAAGACAACAGAGACTTTATCTGGCTTTCAGACTAACAGTTAAGGAACATGTATTTCCTTGTCTGACATACTTGCACTGCTATCATGTCGACTCGGTCTCCTTGGTGGGCCCAGAATATTAGGAAAGCCTCTTCTCTTTCCTTTTTCCTCTCCTTCTTTCTCTTTCTTGATACTTTGCTGCAGTTAATACACAACAAAGTGAAGCAAACATCACTCATTTCTTCAAATTCATTTATGTACTCAGATATTAACTAATTCTTCAAAACTGCAGGAGTTTGGTACATGAGAATTTTATTTCTAACAAGATATTGAGAGGACAACATCCTGCAGCATCAGAGGCAAAGACAGCTATGGACAGACTATGAGTGGTGTGTAACAGGATTAGCAGCAGGGAGCTACAGCATCAGAAGAGACACATATGTTATAAGCAAAAACTCGCAGTGTGTTTTCAACTTAGCATGAGCTAGAAACCACTCTCCTCCCTAGAGTAAGACACCAATTTACAGTGACCAGCACCACCTTGTTTCTCTAAGCCACATCTTGTGACTCACAACCTCCACAAACATACAGACTCTAATCTGCGAGAGAGAAATACAACTTATCTTACCACTGCAGTAAGGTTGCGAATGCTTGATCTAACCTTTCACACTGTCAGTGCGGAACTGCTCCTAATAGTCTTCACATTTCAAAGGAAGCGGGAACGCTGATGAAAATAAGTAGCTATTGTGACCAGATACACCCCCACAGTGTGGGAGATGACAGAACACACCCACAGAGATGGGAGTTTTGGTGGAAAAATTCATTATATAACTGGGAAAGTGTGGGTGGCAGGACGAGTAGCTTTGCTGCATCATGAAACATCAGTTTTTGGGCAAGTTTCTCAAGAAGAAAACTGGAGTATACAAGGCCAACAGCCTGATTAGCATTAATGAAATCCTCAAGTGTTTCAAAGTTGTATTATATGAAATATTTCTCACCCAAAGTTTTAATAAGGCTAGAACTGTGAAAAACAAGCTGTTATAATTCAGGCATACAAATGAAGGCAGAAAGAAGGCAACTCCTTTCTAATTCACTTGTCTGAAAACATCCAATTTCAACTGTTAGGTTTTCTGCGCAGCTCAGTAATCCCAGGTCCTCTCAATGCAACAATGAAGACGGCAAAATCATACCAACTTCTACTGTGTCATACAAAAGTGGATTTTTTAATTCTAATGAAGCACCCATGCTGGGCAGACTTAAACAAATGCACCCTGGCCACAACACTACTACCTTGATCTTTGGCAAGAAACCAATACGGCCACGCTTCTGTTCCAGGTTCCGAGGTTCTTTAACTTTGACTCCCAGGTGTTTCATGTAAGTAAGAATCACATACTGCATTGTGCAACTGCCAAGCATATACGAAAAAAAAAACAAAAACCAAAAAGGATAAGGAGAAATGTATTGGGGAAAATACATTTTGACAAGAAATCGAAAAAAGGTCATATGCAAAGATTCTATTGATAAATCAAGCATTTTCAGATTAAAAGAACTTGGTGTCTTTTTATTTTTTAATATGAAACAAACTATCACAGACAATGGGAAAGACTCAGCCAATATCAGAATCTGTCCTCTTATAAACAAAAGGTGGAATATATAAAAGGCATCCAGCCAAGGAAGTAAAAACAAAATTTTGAGAATTACACAGAAGGCCCTAAAGTTATATACTAAATACATACTTGAAGTCACACTTTAGTGATGAATTATGGTAAAAATAAGTAACAGTAAAAGGTATGGTTGCTGTAAAGAGTTTAGTAAAACCTATCCAGACAGCTGTATATATACAAACTGAACAAGGCAAGGCACTTACAGAAAAGAAATGTTAGACCAGACTGAAACAGCTACAAAACAAAATGAAAAGAAACGTGAACTCTCAGTGACAGTAATTTTTTCAAATCTGAAACAAAGGCAACAAACTTCAGAATAAGAAGAGGTTGAGAGCAAGAGGCTGATGGTCTGAATTCAAATAAATAATGCGAGGGGATTTTGCAAAGGCGAGTCTGTGGCTACAGCCAGCAGAGGGCTGCCCTGTGCTGCCCAGCGGAACACAGAGCCAGCAGAAGGAGCAAGGCGCCAGGGTTCGTACTGCACGGACTAAGCCCACCCAACTGCCATTACCTCTTGTCTTCTTCCAAAGGCTGAGATGTCATCCTAAGGACAAGAAAGAATTTTAAAACGAAACTCAAAAAACCAATTAACACTCAATCACGTCCACCCAGAGCATCAGCAGCTGTGTTCAAAGTGTCCTTTAAAATGCTGGACAGTCCAGGGGCCAGGTGAATAAAAATGGAGGTTCAGCTGGGATAAATGGATTCAGCTCACATTAAAAGAAAAAATGGGTTCTGAAGCTACAGGTTTCTACACCCCCAAACCACGACACTGATCTAATAATGTACAAGCTGACAATGGGAGCATTACCTCTGCTGTACCTATTAGCTTACTTTTGGCTATCATTACTCAAACATACATTGATAGCAAACAGAGAAAGCTACATAAACGTAGTGATGTCAAATTACTTCTTGTTCCTAATTACTTGCTCTGCTGTTGTCAGGTTCAGGTTAGAACCTTCTTTACCCCCACAGATGTACTAGCTGTTACTCACAAGACTTCCTCAATTTTAGCAATAATCTGTTCTGCGCATGCTCTTTCCTTCTCCACTGCATTCCGGTCACGAACTCTTTCTGCATCCAGCTTGGTTAGCTCTCCTTCTGCCAGGGTCAATCCCATACTACGTTTCTGCCTGAAAAACAGGGAGAGGAAAGCATGAGTTAAAATTGCAGACTGACCTGTAACAAGGAAAAGTAACCTCTTGACATTCAGAATGTCAAACAGGTTTCATTATTGGCTTCTGTATGAAAATGGAGAAGTCACGACATTTCTCCATAACATTTGCACTCACTGTGAGACTTAACTAAGATAGCTGTTGGAGTAATAAAGTTGTATGGTATTTATCAAGAGAGGCAGCCATTGAAATGGTTAAGAAAAAGTAGTTACTCTTTCTGCAGTATCCAGGCTGTATATTTGAAGCATATACTTGAATTGAGACATTTTTAGGTATAAAACAGTCCACTATCGAACACTTGTCTTGGTATAACATCTCATGCTGGCACAGAGCTCTTATGACTCTACATGAAAGGGCATATTAATTATCACATTCTACTATAAGTCCATGACAGCTTTCTAAAGTAGATTATTCAGTGCCCAAAGGGGAGAGGGAAGGAAAAAAGAACCAAAAAAAGAAAGATAAGCTGATTATAAACACAATTAGTAAGAAGGATTTATAGAACATCACCTAAGTAACAATATTCTCAAATTGCCTCTAGTAGCTTCAAAGAATGAAGAATCCAACCTCTAAAACTGATCTTGCAATTGATTACTTGAAGCACAGAGTCAAAAAACATGCAAGCGTTGGTCACAGGGTGACCCTGGAGGCCCTCTCCAGTGGTATCTTCCCATTCAGTCCAAGATGGAAGTACACTGTCCCTTCAGTTTGGACTTCCCCTGTATTGGACACATTGGTTGGGGGGGGGGGTATAAAACAAATGAAAACTACACAGACAACAGTTGTTACCTGAAATCTTCAAGATTTCTTTGAACTTCTGGACAGACTTTATCTTGCATAGTTTGTATAAACTGGCGATGAAGCTCTTCAGGAATGAGTTCTGGCCGCCTTCTGTCTGTGAGTCAGAAGAGAGAAGTTAATAGATACTTTTGAGAACTGTCCTCTCCACCTTAGAATAAAGTCACTCACATGTATACTTTAACCCATCCAAGAGTACCCTTTTGCCTTTCACTTGCTGATAACATGGACTTCAGCACATTAAGCGTAAACAGCTTTGGTCACATCCACTATCATATTAAAAAACTTCTTTGCCATTGCGGCCAATGCTTCCCACTACTCACATATGTATCAGAGCATAGACTATGCCCTCGCCAAGAAACTTATGAAGTATTTGTTTGTCTCTCCCTGTAACACATCACCCCCTATGTTTGAAGTAACCCCAGGTGCATTTCAGAAACTTGCTTGGACTGCCTTAGACAGTAGAAATTGCAGAAACAGATACCCAAGGCAAGAGCACCCTACCTAGTTCTAAGGAGATTTCATCTGGAACTGGAACTTTTAGATTCTGCAAAAGAAAAGAAAGGCTGGGAGAACACAACAAACACCACCCTAATAAAAAACACAGTACAAAACACAAGAAAATCCTCTCAAAAGCCGAAATCATACAACCTGAACACCTGATGGTATTATGGGGGAAACTCTTATCCTGAATATGCATTATATTACGCAAGGATTATTTCATCTAAACCTGTGGTACTAGCCTCTGCTAAACTACCTGGTAGTTCATGACAGTAAAGAAGTTTCTCAGGCTTTCCAACAAACACATAAGATTTCACAATTCTTGCAATATCTACATCAATATATGCAGTTATTAACTAAAAGGCAATGTATAACAGCTAGAGCTTCTTACATACCACAAAATTGCTTCTCCTATCAGACAATGCACTCCCCATGTTTTATTGAGTTACCAGGCATCTGAGCCTATACACTATTCATTTTGCTGTATTCAATGGTAACATTTTAAACAAAAAACCTTTTTATTTTGAAGGACTTGGATAACTCCTTAGTTTTTTCTAGTTCAGGAGACGGGAGAAAGGTAAAAGTCAACTTGCTAGATATGCTTGAAAATGAGAGAAGTAACTGGAACCTACTGCAGCTCGGTCCAAGAAGAACTGGTAAAACTCAAGGAAGACACGCCGAGTCTCTTTGGAGTTGGTCTGCTTGTACAAGTCCGTGTAAAGGTAGCACAACTGTGGAAAACAGGAGCGGAAGAAATTAAGCGATACCATGAGAACTCTTCTAACACCCCTAACTCCAAGTTTTCTTTCAAATACAAATATTTCAAGAAAATCAGCACTGCTGGATTGAAACTCTTCCTAGCTACCTTTAGCCTGGTAATCAGCAAAGAAGGGAAAGGTAGAGGGATCTGGCAGGGGGCGGGGGAGGGGGAGAGAGACAGAGAGAGAGAGAGAGACAGAGAGAGAGAGAGAGACAGAGAGATCCATCAGACCCTTCCCCTCAGACAACTAATCCCACAACTTTAGGGTGGAAAAAAGTGCTTTCAAGAGCTTAATACTTATTTGTAAACAGCGAAATGTAAGGCAGACAGTTCTTTTCATGCTTCTCTTCATTTAAATGAAATACTCTCATGCCTGCACACGATCCACATTTCTCTCCTTGCTAATCCAGCCATGTCACTGACAATGCTCCACAAGAACACGGAGATTCCTGATACACTCTGATTAAGACTAGCAATCTGGGGCAGGGAAACAATTCCAGAACATCTTACCAATGCTGCAGGGTCAAACTGGGACACCACATGATGCAGAAGAACAGCCAGGTGAGCTGGGCGAGATTTCAGGAGCTCAATATTCTGGAAACAGCTGCATTGTCCGTTAATCTGTAGGGATACATAGAAAATATTTGAATTATCCAAGAAAGCTACTGTGAAAAAAAACAAGAAGCTTTGTTCCAACAGCTTAGCTCCTCACTTGATTAAAATAAAAACTGATCAATTCTAGAACCTTTGTAATGCCATTCTAACATCCCAGAAAGAGCTTACAAATAGGAACACTTCTTTTCAGTCCTCTCCTGAACACTGAGTACAATATAACGAAATACAATTAGGAACAAAGGACATCTAAAACAAGTCAGAATAGACATGTCAAAAGCCACGGCAGCTATACTGTTGTGACAACAATGCAGAACTTAATAGAAACTAAACAAGCAAAAGAAAATTAAACATGACAAATGAATTTCTAGAAAGCTTGAAGTTATAAGAAGAAAGAAAGAGTAAGAGAGAATGGAAGATGGCTTATTGTCATAAACTCCCCAAATGTTTTTATCTGGCAAGATCAGCCACAACAGGAGTCACATTCTCTAATTCTTAATTAACCACACAAGAACTACTCAATAAAAACACATCATGTAGCACTTGTAGCTTAGACACAGAGGAACAGAATTTTGATCGAGGGCGAAAAGGAGTGGCTGACGCTAAAAGTCATTCACACCTGCTCCTGTTCAGTGTCAAAGTCGTCATCCTCTGCTCCAATGATCTGTGGCCCCACTCGGGATAAAGGACTTCCAACACCGGACTGGGAATCCTGGGGTGAGTTGGGAGCAAGGGAAGAGAAGGTGAAGGAAGGGAAAGAAGAAGTGACCAGTGCTATCAGTCTCTTGGCACGGGAAACTTTCTTTACCAAGTTAGAGCTGTTACTATAATTTTTATTCTCCTTCTCAAGTGGAAACCCACACGTCTTTACTCAACCTTGTCCAAGTTTGCAGTTGCAAGAGCCCCTTATGACTGTTTCTCTCAAGCTGCAAGCATTCAGAAACATGGAAACAGATGATTCAAAACCAACTGCATCACCTACAGACATGAACACACTAAGCATGTGGCATGTAACAAATTCCCTCTTAGTAAAAATGGAGAGATATGACTTTGGAAAGTCAAGCAGATGAGGGGAAAAATACTGCAGAAGTCACCCTAAGGAAGATAATACGTTCAGATAGGTCTGCACTTTCTGCTATGTTTCACTTTTACCTACTCTTGAGGCCATCCCCAATCATGCCAGCTTTGTAATGACTAAATATCCCATAAAGAAAAGACTGTTTCATTTACTGCTGGACTCAAGGAATAAAATATGTACAACTGTTCTATCTATTTTAGGTCCAGCCGTTTTACTGCTGAGTATGTATTTCTTGCCTCTAAATGGGCCTGCTCTTAAGCTCCATAAACATTTACTCAGCTAATTAAGTTTTCTTGCACAATTTTAATTGCATGTTATTTTCCAAAGCAAAGTTTATGCATGCTTCATCTAGAAAGCGGGGGAAAAACAGCAAGGTTTTAATGGGCCCATTACGGGAGATGCTGTTGTGACACTTAATATTTTGTACTCACAGTATCTTGAACCTCAGTTTTCTCTGGGCTCTCATCCGGATAAATCCGCTCCTTCAAGCCACTGCGAGGACTCTGGGAAAGAAGGAAGTTCAGTTCTGATGAGTACCAGCAAATCCAGGAAAATGAGAAATGCACAGTTTTTCAGCCACAACTGCCAAAACTTCTCCTTTCTCACAGAGTGAACTGTTAAACAGCTGAGGTATGAACAACCAAATTAAAGTGTTTGACCTACATGCACAGTTCCCAAAAAACCCAAAAAACAACATGCAGAAGCAGTTTCATTAATAAAGCTAGTGACATTGAATAACAGCAGAGTTGTAAAATCTGCTAGTGCACCTATCCATAGCTTTCTCTTTGCTTTCTCCACCTCTTCTGACAGTTTATGGAGTACCCATGTTGCTAGCTCTCTGACTGGTTCCTTTTCTCAACATCCCCTCTGAAAACAGGGCTCCAGCAAAGGGCTCAGTATTCCAGGTGTAGTCTTACCAGTGCTCAGCAGAAGGGGCTAGTAACTTCCCTTCATCTGCTGGCAATCCTCCTGCTCATGTAGCCTAGTAGACACTTGGCTTTATTTGCAAAGCACGTGTGCTGTCGGCTCATCTTCCGCATGTCCACAGTAAGATGAAGGTCTTTTCAGCTAGGCTACTACTCAGCCTGCTGCTTTCCAGCCTGTATTGATCCATGGAGTTATTCCATCCCAGATGTAGAACTCTGGGCTTCTTGTTGAATTTCCAGAGGTTTCTGTTGTCCCCAATCCTTAAGTTTCTCAGAGTCACTTTGGACTGAAAAGTGTGAATGTTTCGTGTGTCAATCACCTCCAGTGATCAAATACCATCCACAATACTGACAGTATTAAGTTTCTTAGGAAGACAGCTACGAATTTTGTTCCGCATTTATTATAAACATGAGTGATACCTAGCCATATTTGCCGTTGGAGAAAGAATGTTTCAAAAGAGAGTAATTTATGCTCACATTTTGAACATCTATCTGACCCACCTTCCTTTCACTTCCAACTGCTAGCACAAATTTAGCTCCCACATCCCTAAGTTAAACAACAAACTTCGGCCAAAGCCCACATACAGAGTCTCAATTCCTCTGCACTAATCAGATAGTGACTTAATTCAGGATTAGGTACTAAGGCGCTCCAACAGGGAGACCATAAGAGCACACAGACTGATAACTGATGAGTGAACAAACTAAGAGCCTTTACTGTTGGCAATAATTAAAGCTTATTTGGTAGAAGTAAGGCTCTTCCCCACTTTCATGGCAACCTGCCCACAGACTGGATCTGAGTCACAGCTACCGCAATCAGCACATTTACCATACTCTTAAAAGATGTTCTAATTGGCATCTCAGTTCTGAGAAAGATGCTGGCATCCATCTTTGTCTGCTTACACAGATTGTGCCAGGAAAATCTAATCCTGCCTAAAACCCCAAAACCCACACTATTTTTTCCCCAGTCCCTAGTGAAAGTCCAGTACAGTATGCTTCCTCAGGGAAACATTTCTGGTGTGTACTGAGCAGCCTATTCTAGTAATACATAGCATTACTGAGACAGAGTACATACGTAGGATACACAGGACAACACAAACATAAAGAATCGGCACAAGAAAACCAAATCCATGAGGTATAGAAGCAAAGCCACGGAGCTGTTCTAGACTCACATCAGCAATGTCACTGTTTGGTCGGGAGGGGCTGTCACCACTGTAATCCAGTTTGCTCACACAATCTCCACTCTCTGCCTCCACTTCACTGATCTGCAGTGATTCCATCACAGACCTGGAGGACAAGACTCCATCCTAAAAAGATAAAGTGAGTTGGCAGAAAGCACTAAGCAAGAAGAGTATTTCAAGAGACAATCTTAAACATCAGCTGTTTCAAAACCCGGTTAGTCTGTATTATTTATAAAACTTTCTTCACGTATATAGAAAAGACTGCAATGTTTCTCTAAGAGAAGAAAACAGAAAATCACACCAAGCTTTCATGACTCGTAACATAATCGGCAGAGGGAAAGAGCAAAAATAATACCATCTACATTTTTTTTCCCAAAAGCAATGCTGTTTTAAGCTTCCAGTTATTCATTCTCCACTGTAACAATGTCTTCACAGGTTTCTTTCAAGTTGTACTGAGAGACAGACTAATAAACACATAATAGTTGGCACTTACTGTTTTAAAAGCGTTTTTTCACAGGTGATTTGAAAGTCCATTGTAAAGATTACCTCATACACTCACATTGCACTGTATTGCTTGACAGCCTCTGCAGGCCTAATTGCAAGTTTCAACTCTAGAGGGTGCAATTTGCCTGTACAAGCACAGAAGAGCATGGCCAGGAACTCCTGCTTGCCCAGAACACCATCATCCCTCAAGAATTTTCACCGGGAACATACCACAGAGAAGCCTGACACATTGTTACCTGAGTACAGCCTGTGGCTTTGGACAATTGCTCTTGCAGCTGAGGAATGTGCTTCTTCGTTTCTTGTATCTCTTTGAGCAGTCGTGTGGTGGGTGATCGGCTATACTCTTCTTGCAGAGACTGAAAAGTATTTTGTGAGCTTTCACTCAGTATCTGATCAATATCAAAGCTTAGAACTACAACCTACTTTTAATCTTCATTCCATTTACACATTTCAAATAATAATCAGCACATCTGCACGCCTACCAAGTAGATGCGACAGAATGTCCAGTTTATATAGCTCTCCTCTCTCTCCTGTGCCGTATGAAAATACCCGCATTCTGGAGATTTACTGAAACCTCTTAGTGACAGTCAAAGATGCTTAATTGCCCAAGGATTAGATCATAACTGATCTGTACATTTCCACAAGCTCCCACAAATTTTTTCTTACTCTGTCAAGGATAAAAAACTCAAGTGCTGATCAGTAAGAGTGACTAGATCTCTGAATGTTAGGTTGGTATACAGAAAAGCTAAGCTGAAACACAAGCTGTGCAAGCAAATGTTGAAGACGCTACTAACTAGTGATTCAACAACCCATCTTTGTATTTGCATCATACTTTCTCCACCCCTCTCTCAAACACACGCAACTCCAGTACCTGCAGCCGCTCCTGCTCTTTCTGTAGCATCTTTCTCAGAATTTCCACCTTCTGGTTGTGGACAACGTTGTTCTCCTCCTAGAAAATACGGAGATATTAAGGGTCAGGTCTTTTGGTGGAGCTGGAAAGAAAGAAAAGGAAAATGGATACGCCCGCTTTTCATCTACTTCCTGAACATGGGCTCTGAAAAGCCCTAGAAAAAGCCATTCAAGTTACTAAATCCTACCCAATGCATTCTTTTCTACTTATGAGCATAGCTATTAACACTAAAAACTAAAAAATTTAAAATAAAATAGATCAGAAGTGTTTGCTTATTTGTTTTCCCTACTCTGCTTTGCCACATGTCTGCACACCTCATAATCCACTTTTTAATAGAAGTTACAGGATGACTGGCTTGGACCAGACAATGCACAAACTCACATCATGCAGACTGTGGTGTATCTCAAAGACAACCTGTGAATAAGCCCTCAACTGTATTTGTATTATCTCAGATGGGACTGGGTATGTTTACTTGCAAAATGATTTTCCCCAAGTGATTAAATGCCCATGGGGTGGGCAGACAAATATCCCTATTCCAATTCCAAATTGTCATTTGTGCAAGAAGCACAAAACAATTCAAGAAAAAAAAATACATGACTACATTTCTTCCACTGATACCCTGGCTCTTTGGAAAGAGAGCTTTAAATCTTACCCCCACAAGCACCGGGCTAGTAATTCTTTCTGCATTTCCTGATGTGCCAGGCGAATGGGGAGATGTCATGATGGGAGACATATGCCCAAATGCTGCCAGATCCACTTCAGAATCAGCTAATGGAATCTGGGGCGATCCCGGTGGGCGCCCCTGAACAGTGAGAGCTACATAGGAACCCGCTGCAGGGAGAATAAGAACAATTCACATTTCAGACACACTTGCAGATTTCTGTGGTTACTGTTTCTCTGTTCGCCATTTCGCTCTCAAGACAAAACTCAGACCGTCCTTCACCCATTCGTTCTTCAAACCAGATAATCTGAGAGCACTGTCAGCTCTGTTTTAGAGATCTGTTTAAATTTCAGGTAATCCACAAACTTTCATGATAATCATCCTTAATAAAAGCACACAATCCAATTTCTAGTCTATCAGGTTACATTTACCAGGTTGCATTTGCAGTACACATATGCTCATGTCACAAAATAAACTACGCTAGAGTAGAAAGAACCACTACGATCTTCTTCCTTGTACAAGAAAATCAACCAAGAATGCACTTCTTTAGAAATGCAAGTACTTTGCAAGAATCATACAGTAATCTACATTCAGAGTGCCTGAATAGCTATGGTATTTAAAGTGGAATCAAAAGACAGTAAGATTCGTAGGCAAGGTTTGATAGTAACTTCAAACATCAAGCTAAAGAGAAACTGCAGAAATATGTATCAGCTCAAGTCTGAGATGTCAAAATTACCCCAATTTCACTTCACTGTTTCAGACACACCCTTTATCTCTCAGCATGGAGCATGGTTAGACCTCGTCCTTGTCACTTCATAGCTGAATCAGTCAGTGGTCCTTTAATATTATGCCTTTCATGCTTTAAAGGAGCACAGCAAAAAAAGAGTAACCCGCCTTTACTTACACTTGATCAGCTTTACCACCTCCAAATGGTTTGAGTGTGTTACAAGAGTGCCATTCACCTGGGGGTAGGGAGGAAGAGCAAGTTAACAGCGTTTAGCTACTGATTTCCAGTAAAAGGTGCCCACACACTACATAATAAGCACGTAGAACAAGGAACAATATTCCTCCCCAACCCCCACCTCCATTACTGTTTTTCAAGACACTAACAGAAAACAATTCATCTTTCTGTCGGTTTAACTTGGTGAGCAAAGCTCTGCAAAAAGAAAACTGTACACACATACCAAAGAAAACCAAGCAACCAAGCAAAAAAATAAAAAGGCGGCAATACCCCTCTGACTGGGCAGAAAAAAAAAAAACAACAGAGTAGCTAATTTAATTAATCAATTTAAATGCCTAGCTGAAATCGCAGCTCTATCTGTGTCAGCAGCTGCTGTAGCACAACCATCATTTTGCAGCAATAGTTTAGATAGTCTTTTTAGTTACTGACTTGATTTCTTAGTTGTTTGGGACTAAAAGACAAGACTGACCTGCTGGCAGTTAGTGGAAAAACAATAATCCAAGAAGACTATCTATTTACAGGTAATTATTACTAACTCCCTGCTCCTTCTCTCCCCTGCCACTTCTGTTTTTATTGTACATGTGATACCTGAACCTTGTAGGATGCTGAACTCTCCCATGAAGTTCTGAAATGAGAGTGATCTCCACAACAAAACTAACATTCAGCAGTGGGCTTTCAAGTGGCTACTATTCTCATATCCCCCGAACATGGAAACTTACACCATTCCTCTATCCCACAGGTGAATGCAAACATCACAGCAGACATATTAATGACATTCTTTCAGGAAAAGAGCTCATTTAATACAAAGGATCCATTTCTCTGATGATTTGAATGCACTTACCTTGATAATTCTATCACCTGTTTGCACTCCGGCCCGCATGGCTGCTCCATCTAGAAAAGCAAGAAATCTTTTAGTTCCAATTTCAATAGAACCATTCAAAGCAGAAATGGTTTAACCACTTCTGTAGTTCCATGCAAAGCTACTTCCCACACTCACTCAAGCTTCCTCCGTCTCTATCAGATTAAAATCTCTGAGTATCTAGACTAAAAGTGTTCTGTTCTCACTTTGCAGTGGATACATCAAGCCTCAATCCCACCACATTTCAAGGAGCATTTACTTCCTCTCAGATGCAAGAGGTCAGTTTCTAAATACGTCACACACCGAGGAGACAACTCACTGCACCCCAACAGTGCAACACTCTTTGTCCTTGTACACCTACTCCAAAGCTACAGTCATTCCACAGGTGAGGAAGGCATTCGGAGTTTTCTCCTCCAGCTCATGCACGTTTCTTTAATTCACATGAAAACGCTCTAGGCTGCTCCCTGGTCAGCACAGTTCGCAAGTCTGCTTACCTTCTTTGACGGACTGCACAAAGACTGGATTGTCTCCGCTGACTGTCAGCCCAAATCCGTTTTCATCCCGTTGGATAACAACACACCGTTGAACGAGACCTGCATAAGAAAGGTGGAGAAAGGGCAGAAGAAAGAGGAGAGAAATACAAAGAGACACAAGCTATGCATCAGTCCAAAATCTTATCCTCCTAGGTAATCACCGAGTACTGAAAGACTCAGTGATTACCTAGGTGTAAATACAACAGAGGGAGAAATATATGAGACAGAAACAGGGCATCAGCCCAGAAAGAGATAGGAATGTCAAGACAGGTCAAGCTTATTGCTTCAGTTACACAAAACAGAGAGAGACAACAGCAGAGATGCAGATAGCTCTGGCACATCAGATGCAACTTGAGGTAAAAGCAGCTTGTAAAGAATAGCAGCTATGCACACTAACCAATGAGCACCATTTCCCTTTGTCTGTATTAATCATTCTTCAAAGTACAGCAGAGGGCTGTCATGCTGCAGTACACCATCAAAAACACCAAACAACTTTCACAAGCTACTCTAAAAGAGAAGTCGCAGCTCTCTCAGACTAACATCAGCAGGTTGGACTAAAACAGATTTATTGGTCAGGAAAGGTTCCCCCAATTGTCAGCAAAAATCTCATCTTGGGGCACCTTGTGTTCCAGATGAGAATATCGTACAGAACCAGAACAGCAGCAGTGAAGAAGTATAAGCCACACTTACTACACTGAACAAGATGTCTGAAATCAAGACCTTGCTTCCCACTGAGATAATGAAGCACTGGGCCAAAATTCCAGGATATACAAGTTTGAATCTGCTCCTCTGTGAACTTGCTGTGTGACATCAAAGGCAACTTGTTTTGTTTCCCGGTGTTAGGATTACCCAGTATGTGCGAACACAAACACTGTTGCAGAGACAAATGTGTTCAGTAGCTGCAGCATTTTGTAAAGGTGAAATGCTGTGTATGTCTATTGTTCACTTGAAAACGAATAAAGGGAAAAACAAAGCAAAACAAAGCAACAGTACTGGCATATTCATGGCAGAGCATTTTCCTAGGAGCACCTGCAAAAAGCTTACAACAATGGAGCCCTTATCTTGAAAAGGACATTAGGAACTCTGCAAAATGTTTCATCTATGTTTTTTTTATTTACACAGCAGAAACTACTAGCCACTAAACATCACCCTTATTTCTAACAGTTTGCTTTGCTTCTTCATTTCTAAAGCCACATCAGGCAAAATTCTTACGCCATCATCTTGAGAAAGAATTGGAGTTCTCCACAATCAGACAGCAAAAGGGCAACAGTTCTGTTTAGTATGGAGGCAGCAAAGGGAATTGTGAAGATGCTGTCCCAGCAAGACCATCTTTTTTGGAATCATTTTTAAGGAATGAATTGTAACAGAGTGTGGAGTCATATCCATGTCTTAAACTACTCTTGTACCCCTGCAGCTCCTTTTACTCGTCTGCAGCAACTCCTAATGGAAATGCGGAGCCTCAAGTGAAAATACTGTGCGCCCTGTCAGCCCCTTTCTCCTCAAGTGTGGCATATATGAAAATGGGTGTGGTAGTAGTGGAAAAGGTTGCATTCCAGCACTTCTGCAGCAGTCTGGTCACAGTATCATATCCCAATAACTCCTCTTCTGCCAGTAAAGTTGAAGAAAATTATGCTATACATAGCAATCTGCAGTAAGTTGATGGAATGGATGCAAGGTGAAAGCAGACAAGAGGAAAAAAACTCACCACCTTTCACACCCTGTTCATATGGTTAAGTGAAAGAACATGCCTCTCCCTTTTGTTCCTCCCATTTTTCTATATGACCAAGCTTCTTCAAGTCTCACTTCACAAGAATGATGCCCCAGGGTGGGGTGTGGGAAAGAGAACATATGCTATTTCATAAAAACAGCTCATTTTAAACCCTGCTGCCAGACGTACAGGTTTTATGAGTAAGACACTAACTAATCTTTTGACTCATAAGAACTGTTGTTGTTTAAAGGCACAGTATAGCCCTGCATACCCATTGCTCTTCCACTGAATTTCTTTCTTTTCCAAAACCAATAACCCTTGGATCTACTGATCAGGTTCGTTCAAGGAGGAAGCTTAAATCAAACCAGAGGCAATGCAGCAGGAGATGCAACATAAACTGACCTTACAGAGTAAAACTGAAGTTCCAAGAACAGTCAGATTAAACTGTTTCACACCACAAGTCTCAATTTCACCCAAGACCATCTTTTAATTTTAGACTGGGGAGGCAACTGAAATTAGGACAACTCAAACTCAGATTAGTCCATAACTGCTTTTTCCCTGTATTTGTTTCCTTCAGATAAGAAACAGCCACTTAACCCTTCTCCTAACACAATACAGAAGGCTGGAATGAGGTCTAGGTAGGCCAGTTGAGAGATACCATGCTTGACATAGATACACAGCAGTTTTACAGTGATTTTAATGAAATTATCTGAAAGCTTTCTGAAGACGACACTATTACCTGCAGAACTAGATCAGTTTTGATAGCACTCTGTCTGAACCAGGTAGACTAAAATGAGCAACTTTTAAGTGCTCTCTTTTACTCAGCTGTGAGGAAAAACTGGCAAAGAAACCCCTCAAATCTGTCATTTGCTCACTGTTGTTCTTGAAGTAAAATGCATTCAATTTGAAATCTGCTTAGTGGTGGAATTTTAAGACCAGAGCAGCAATGTTTTCATAACCCACATCTTGTACCTTGAACACTTCATTAGACACTCCGGAATGGACTGAAAGGAAAGCCACAAACCACCAAGAGCCCAGTGACTCACAAAGTAAAGTTTTCAATAGCTGTTACTGTCATGCCTAGGTATCACAGGTAAATACAGGAACTCTCACATTAAATTACTAACTAAACCAACCTCACTCATTTTAATTAAAGTCTACAAGTTTGGGGCAATGCTGAAGAGCCCATGTTAACAAGCAACAATCTGCTTTTCATTCACCTTGTTTTCATGTTCCAATTCTTAGCATTCCCTGGATGGAAATCATGAGTCATTCATTTTGAAATATCTTACCATGACACTTCACTTTTTCCAGCTCAAGCTTAGTAAAGCCAACAGAACTCATCATTGATAGTACTCAAAATCAAATCAATAATAATCTCATTCCCACATTCGCTTTCAGATAACAGTATCTTGACAGCATGAAATGAGGAGACATCACTGTAACTATGCTTTAAGTACACAAAATCAGACTACATGTTCATATCTTGAGTGGATTCATAAAATTCTGTAGAGAAAAAAAAAAAATCTTAAAAATCCTTTTTCATCCTTGTGCATACTATAATTCCCCAGACTCATTGGTATAGTCTCAATCCAAGAGTACAGTAAAGCAGCTACCCGTGTGCTGTAGTTAAAGAGATTTAAGATTAGAAATGAAAGCAGTTAGAAATCACCAGTCTCAGAAAAAAAGGAATCACAAGAAGAGCTAAGACGATCAGCTCTTCAATAGGTGGCACTATTCCCTCTGCGGCATCGTGGCTCAGCTCTCCAGCCTGTCACAAGTGTGCCTTTTGAATAACACGGAAGGGTCAAGTCCGAACTTCTCAAGGTCACTGACACTCCACGGTAGAAATGATTGTCTCAAACAGCTTTGTCAGATACGTTTCGAATGTCTACGAGCTTCTCCAGTAAAGAGATCATTTACCTTCTCCTCTACAGATCCTAAATATTGGAAGTTATCCAATAAAACAGGAAATTTCATTTCCCTAGAAGTGCACAACAAACAGAGCAGGGGTTCGCTCTGAAAACCTGACTCACTAGAGAGAGCGGAGACTTGAATTACGTCTCCCACAATACAACATAGCTTTTCCTCTCATCAAACTGTGTGGACATGGCATGGGAGGAGACTTGTGAACTATAACTTCCCTGAAGGCATGAGGCCACAAGGGGAAAACACAATTTAATATAGTGATTTAAAATGAATCATTCCACAAACAAAAACAAACTCCTTGGGGTTTTGAGAATGTCTGAAAGTTTCACTTCATTTGAGAAGCTTTATTTCTATAAAATATTTTCAGAAACCCCATTCCACAGAATAAATAAAACTATCAGTTTTCGTAAAGAAAATATCTCATAGGATGAAATTCTGAATTTCACTTTGTTCTAGTTATTTTCATGATCTTCATACCAAATGCCGTATTAGCAGCATTCTTCAGATTCCTCAATTAACCTGGTAACAGAAGTCACAAAGTCAGAGCAAAAATTATATTGTTTGAAATTAATGCAGTGTATAGTGTCTCGATAAAACTGTCAATAACAATGGCATTGAATACCATTCATAAAACAAGGCTTGGTAACCTTTCTAGAAAAAAAGAACCATGTATTTTAACCATGATAAATAGGACTATCTGCTCCCTTGGCAACGACACACTCAACCCCTGTGGTCGAGTGCCCCTTGCACTCACAGCCTCTGGCTATTATAAGCGTAGGGATGAGGGGCTCCCAAGAGTCCTTTCAAGTGTCTAGAAAAATGGTGGCCACAACATGAAGACACAAGGTTGACAAGAACTGAATAAACAAAACAGGAAGAGTAAGTCCGATTTAAAAACATCTCAACATGGGCAAAATCTGGGGTTTCAAACCAAAAAGATTTAAAAGCCTGTCCAAAAGTTGGAGAATATGTGAAGGAGTATGTATATGGTCTAGTCTAATATTTGGGCCAGAAACTGATCATTACTAAATGAAAAGGAAGATATCTTTGGAGAGCAACCAAGTCATGGGGAAAAGGGAAGAGCAACTGATATCTCACCTACCACCCTGAAAGCTAATTTCAAGTTCATTTAAGAGACAAGAAATCTACTTCGAGAAACAGGTATCAAGTATTGTGGGAGGTTATGGCACTAATTAGTAAATTACAGCACATCTGAAAGTACACTCAAACTCTCTCCTGATCATCTAAGTTTTGTTGAATACACAGATATGAGATGGTTGGATTTATGGAAGAAAACATCTCAAAGTTTCGTGTCACTATAAATCAACTTCTGTATATCAGAACAAATTCCCTACCCAACCACTCTGCCACCCCCAAGCCACTCATGTACTTCAAGAAATTCTAGTCTCTTGCTCCTTGATTAAGAATTTCAAGAGTTAGGAACAAACACACACACAAAAGCCACACCTCCTTTTCCTGTTGTCATTCAAGACTTTTCTATTATTCACTTTCCAATGGCTAGCCAAAGAAAGAGCCAGCTAACATCCAGTCATCAGTGAGAAAAATATCAGTACAGTATTTCTACTTGTAGGTTTTTAAATAGCTTGGTCCCATCCAAAGCAAACATCAGACTTCTCTACACATACCACAGAACATGGGAAAAGTAGAGGGTAGAGAAAAAAGGCAGGGCAAGGTCGAACACAGCAAAGGCCACAGGAAAGGATGAGTGGAAACTGCTCCCATACATACTGGACACGGATAGAGCATCTGCAGGAAACTTTGGGGGAAGTAAAGGCTTACGTTAGGAAGTCATGTTTCTTTCTACCGTACATGAAAAACCAGGACACTGTACAGACTGAGGGAGAAGTATAAACACAGATACATTCCATCAAGCATACCAAATGTTTCCTGTAATTAACCTACAATAGTTTGACAGCACCTCCAGTATATTATGGGTAAGCAGCATTCGGCAAAAATGAAAGCAGGTTCAAGATGTAGGGATCTAATCAACCTGACTGCACTGTCACTACCCAGCAGTTACCCGGCAAGGGGAAGAACTGGGTCAAGGCTCCAACACAAGCTCATCAGAAACATCATCCCAAGATAGATGCTTTTCAAGCAGGACATTTCCCTGTTCATTCCCTCTGAGCATGGAAGGAAGACATACAAGCTGCAGCAAGCCAGGTCTCCCTAAGACAGGTTTCCAGCACTACTGCAGCAAATCAAGGCACTCAGTTTCTGAGGAACAGTCTCGCACCCTGAGGAACATGGCTGTCACAATACTTCTCTTTCTAAAAAAGATAAGAAACAAAAAGTCTGTGATTCAAAATTCCAGGGAAAGTTAAGACATCTTGTTTTCACAGAAGGAACAGATTAGACCTCCCTAAACTGCACCAACTAAAAGGCTTTTGCTAACGTGCTTATGTTGGTTTAGCAGGAAGTCTTCAGGGTTCGTATTTTTTTTCTTCGGGGTTTTTTTTCTTTTATTTTTTAATGTTCCTTACAACCAGAGCTATGACAGCATCGTTTCGTATTACATAGGTGGTTTAAGAAGTTGGATCACAGCCACTAACACCTGGCAGTTATTCTAGTGGAATGACAGAGGTGATACTGGAAGAGTCACTGCATCTGTCTAAAAGCTGGCAGCAGGTTATGCAGCAATCAATTTTATCAACAGAGAAAAATGAGACTGTTTTAAATCTCAAGGAATAAAAACAGGAAGGGAAAAGAAAGGCAACCCATGACGGAGCTGGTCATGAACACCTAGAAACATGAAATGCAGTGGTACTGGCCAGACTCAGCCTAGGTCCAAGGGTCTTAAGAAGCTGGTAGGATCAAAAGACCACCCACAAACTTGTGAAAACTTATTGCCTTCTAGTTTCTAAGATATGAGTGAAAATCTCTCTAGAGATTGGAAATTCAACAAGTCATTAACATTTAGGTAGGATGGAGAAAATCCCGCAGCCTGAAGAGTGACATATCTGACGTAAGGTAAAGAAGGCGGATGAGCAAACAGGCTGTATTTGGTGGATGTTCTTTCCAACAGCACTCATCATGCTATTTGACAACATAATGATGTGTGGGGCTACTCCTATCCCAAACCGTTATATGCCAGTTTGTTCCTGTATACAAGCCCACAACACAGCAGCAATACACAACAACATAGGACTGCCAGGGAAGTTACTCCCTCTCCGGAACAAAGAATGGTGAAGTTCATATTCTTACATTTTTTGAAATTATTTACAGATACATTTTTCCACTTCTGTGAAATATGAAAAGGAACTGAGACAAGATCCTCTACAAATAATGCAAAAATGATGAATTGCTGGCTCATCCAGATTAAACTCCATAGTTAGAGCAAGACACAGACTTATCTGCAACCACAAAAACTCTTTTGGAGTCCAGCATGAGCTGTGTCCTCATATAATGCCAAAAATACTCAGTGGCACAAGATCTCCAAGAAAAGCAGCCCCAGCAAGTTTTCCCAACTATCAACAGGTAACAGGAGAATCCAGGTGACAGCCCGTGCTTGCCAGGTATGGGTTAGTTTCCAGCCACTACAAAAACTACAAGCTGATAGCACATTTAAACCCAGTTTCCCACTCCCTGCTGCGGAGCCAACCATGCGGATCACGTAAAGGATAAAAGCCTCAGGTGCACAGACAGAAAGCATGGAGCTGACTGCAAAGGTACAAGGCTGCAGCAGCTGCTTTAGCTTACCATACGTCTCGGATCTACTCTCCTCCGAACTAGACTTTGTCTTCTTGGAGGAGCTATCTGCATGAAAGCAGGAGAAAAGGAGAGAGAGATATAGAAAATATGGAGACTAAACATGAGAAAAAAAAACTTCATGAAAAACACAGACTGATTTAATAGGTTAAATCGTGCAAAACACAAATGAGACGTGAACAAAACACAGGTGAAACACTTGAAATAAGGGGTGAATAATACAAGCATGAAGACACAGGTAACACCACAAAGAATCTATTACAGAATCTAAGACACAGCAAAAGAAGTTCTCTGCAATGAACTACAGAAAATATTCCAGGTAAAAAACAGTCCAAGCATAAAAACTCTGGTAACGTTTATCTCCAGAGTAAGCAATCAACATATGCACAGTACTTCAGCATTCTGAATTCACCCCTTAAAAAAGAAAGGAAATTTATGAAGGCTGCAGTACAGAGTTCATCTATCAGACCCGATCACAAGCATTGTAACAGTAGTGCCAGGTAACAGCTCTCTAAATTGGAATGACTTTCATCAAATTAAGATCAGACGATTTCTGAAGTTTGCTTCTGAAGAAAACAAATTCCTTCTACAAAACAGGTTCATAGCCCGAGACCTCCCCCCAACCTACCCCAGTCTGAAATAACTTTACATTATCTATTCCCAAGGACAAAGGAAAAGAAGACAAGCTCTAATTCAGGTTTTCTCCCTTACAGGACTTTTTTATTTAACAGACATTAAAAGCTCATTGTAATTTATATTGTGCACGCTAGGAAGAAGTCATGCAGCTAGTGGCAGAAAGCACTAACGAACAGGATGATTTATAAAGAGCAGCTTCAAATGTCTTGTGCAAAAAACACATTCTACAAGTTCCACCACCTCTACATTCAACTCTCATCTCTTCCACAAGCCCCAGGGAAAAGACTGGCCTAAACAGCAGAATGCACAGACATGAAAAACGCACATCGCATGGGGCCAGAAGGCTCAGACAAGAGCCTGTCATGCATTTCATGAACATACACAGTAGTCACTGGGTTAGTGTTTCAGAGAGAGAACGAAGAATCCCTCCATGCATGCTGGTTTCCAAGACAGCACTGGACAGGCTTACCAGGTTGACCCTAATTTAACCTTTTGGAAGGTTAAAAAAAATAGGATAGCATATTCTTTAAAAACAGATGTTTATCTTAAAATATATGATTTTGGAAAGTACAAATTCACTTTACAAGTGACAGAGATGCATCAAAATCCACTAAGGCTCAAATAAAATTAAAAACCCCAAAAAGGAATACCAGCCCGAGTCAAGCCTGTAACATCTCCAATTTCATACTTCAACTAAAACAACCAAAAGAACTACTCACAACTAATCACTGTATTTGCATACTGAAATTCCAGACTGACCTTTCTGGAAGAGGAAGTAGTTATAATTATTCACTGATATCACTAATCTAGGTTTATTCTCACACAGTTAACAGAAACTTTGCAGATGAGCATGTCTAAATGCAAGCCCATATTCATTTCAGTACCCACATGCTTCAAAAAGGCTTTGCAATCGCAGAACCATGTAGCTCTGAAAACCACGTTCGTTGACACATTAAAATAATTTTTATTCCAATCCCCAGTACTTTTCAAATTGAAGTCTAGATTTTCACCTGTGAAGTTTTAGGACTTTACCTGTCGGATCAAAGTCGTGCGTACTACTGCAGCGTTCAACCTTCTGTTTCTTGTCAGCTGGAGACTCTCTGCTCAGAATGCTGCCATGTCTGTGTCAAACCAAAGCAGAGGATCCTGACTACCGTGCCACAGAAGCATTGCCTAGCTGGCGAGGCTCTTGGAAATAACTTTAGCTAGTTCTGTTTGCTAACAAGGAATTTAGATAAAAATGTATGCATTAAGTTCACTTAAAAAAATTTACTCCCAGACTGAATTCAAGTGGAAAAATCATCTCCCTCAAAATCTTTGGGAGTTTATCCAGGGTTCTAGAAGAAGTCTCATTAACCTTTCAAATTAGTAACAGCAAGTGCATTATCTTTATCATTCAACACTAGGCCATATTTTATTTCAAAAGCAAAATAAATTTAAGCTATATAAAACTGAAAAAACTTCTGAAATCTTAACTCCACCTCCTCTCCCAGCGAACCTTACAATCTTTAATTTCTGCATACAAAGATATAAGAGTACCGCCCCCCCAAAAGGAAGGATCTGCATATCATGCACCAACGCAGTGTCACTTTCTCTGACCATCTCAAATCTCATGTAAGATGACCCGACGGTGTACGTAACAGGACTGCAAAGGGTAACACTATGCCGTGCACTTTAAGTACACCATCAGCTATATCTTTGGCACCCTGTCCCGATCAGGATATTTATTTCCTCACATCTGTAATGGGTACTGCTATCTGTGTTTCTATGTATTTTTTTTTCTTTTAAAAGCATTCCTCCTTCAAAAATGCTGTACCATAATTTGCAATACAGATAAACAGACACACTTCAGTAACTCACCTTGTAGGTTTTTTGAGAGGAAACCTGAAAAGAAAGAACATAAGTTTAATGAACTTTTCTTTTTTCTCAATATTATGTTTGATATCAACACTAATGCTCAAATATAAACAGTTATTTTGCACTTCTGTAACACCGTCACAAAAGAACAAGTCTTTTTCGTTCTTCTATTTCAGCCAACTATTAGTCCATTTACAGCTGATTCAGCTAGGTAAAGAATTATTATCAATATGCTTAAGGTTTCAAACAGAACTAAGAACAGAAGCAGAACCTGTGCTCTCAAATCCAGCGTCTAGTAGGTCTGTCTTTCTTAGTACAGCAGCTCACGGATCATCTTCCTCTCATAACAACTAGTTCCATACACTAAAAATTAATGCAGCTTGATTGTTTCATCCTGCTGCTGGACTTAGTACCCGGTATCTAACGAAGGTCCACACTCTAGCTGATAAATCTTCTGTAGCTGACACATTCCAGTTATCTCCCTCCTGTGTGGGTGCTGTGGTATCTAGTAATATAGGAACTCATGCTGACACCTCCTCCTAATAAGAACTCTGTTTTTCATGAAACTGTATGAACTGGCCATCTCTGAGACAGCACAACAGAGTAAAGTTAAGTTGAAACTATATTAATTATTCCAAATATTATTACCGGGACACACAGATAACATAGGTAACACAAACCCACAGTTAAAGGAGGGAAGAAGCTTACACACATGTTTTTAAGTCCCACAACTTTTCTGTACTTATGAAACCAGGATTCTTTTCCTTGAATTACCACAGAAAAATGACAGGGCAACGTGTGTGCCATCCAGCTTAAGGCACCAACTTCTACTTTCATAAAGCAGAACCAGTTTTTCCTCAGAACTTATCGGCAGTTTAGCTCCCATCCTACTTGTTAAATGTTTTTAGATCCTGTGGCTGGAAAGCCATACAAACATTTAGAGATGTGTATGTATTTATGAGAGAAGACTAGATAACTTAAGTTACCTTCTGTTCTAAATGAACACCTACAATTATTACAGTTGATAATTTCCCCCTATATACATAATAATTATGCTTATTGCATTCAGTTTCTCCTATTTATACAGGTTTTCCAAGATGTAATGGGGTGAGGGTTAGAGGAAGGCAGGGAAGAGAATCAAGTAAAAAGAAATCTAATACCACAAAAGGTAACAGGACATTAAATGATTCAACAGACCTATCTGGTAAAGATCAGTAGTCCCATAAGTCTGCATTAGAAAAAGACACCATCAGCGCAGGATAGGCCGAAGAACAACACCTCCAAACTGAAACTCCACCAAGCTGAGCGATGGCCCTGTCCAACCAAACTGGTCCAACGCGCAGAACCAAAGCATTCTCCAAGAGCATTTCAGAGCATTACAACAAAGATTCCCTGAGCACCACCAAGAAGACTGCTCAAAATGCACACCTCATGTTTTAAGCTCCTTTCTCCAAAGCAGGGACACTTTGTCACCTATTCTCTTTTTCGTCGATAACTATACATGGATTGGCCCTGGCAGAAATAGCACAGTCTTAGAGCTACAGTAACTCCCTCCCCATTACCTGCAAAACATAACTGGATACACAACAGAAGCACTCAATTTAATCCCTCTCTTTGAATAATAGGTATTCCATTAAATGCATATACACTCAAAATGCTGGCCAGCTTACACATGCCAATCCCCTATGCAAGCACGCACTAATATGGCAACTCTGAAATGAACATCTGATGACACATTAGGCAAGTAAAATTAAAGTGTTGCCTATTACTGAAAATAATTATACACATCAAGACACTTGGCATCTTTCAGATAACAGCATCAAATTTAGTTGCAATACAACAGCTTCAAACTTAAGGGGACAGACAGAGCCTTTGATTGCATAAGCCTTAGGAACCTATGGGTTAAGCAGCACAGCAGTTAATTAACGAAGAAAGAAGGCTGCACACAGACGCCACAAGAATCAGTAGTCTCTTTCCTCCTCCCTCCAAAAATCACTATTTTCATCTCAGAAGTCTGGGAAATCCACTCTGATCCAAATCAGAAATGTGTAGCTAACCAAGCCCCTCCTCGTTCTGCTCTGCTTGCAAAGCCAGATCTCTTCAGCATTCAGTCCTCCCATTATTTCAGCCAGCAAAGACCTACTTTGTACAGGACAAGACAACCTGAATCCCCAAGTGAAGAAAACAAAAGCCATGTCAGGCCAACCTAATCCTGTCTGAACACTGTATGGTAAACAGATGCAGTAGTAATCAAGTGTTTCATTCAAAAGTAGAAAAGGAGAGAAAGGAATCCAGGGAAAGACAATCTACCATGCCTCCAAAGGCAGGATAAAATGCATAAGATGAATTATAGCACATTTTTTATCTAATGCACTTGAATTTTGAGCTGCATAAAAAGTCCTAATGCTACTAACAACTGTTTTAATGAGGTATTTAAGTGAAAACCTTTATCCCACAGTGTTTCTTATCAGGCACCCAGAACTCCAGGCTTATGCTCCTGTAGCAAAAGAAACCATTTATGAACAAAACAAAGTTAGTTCACTGTTGCGTTCTTTCAGTCAGTTCAGAGTTATTTATTTCCTGTTCAAGCATGAAGTGCAAATGCTCTATTCTAGTGGTTTAGAAAGTTGTGTAAAACCTTTCTACTTATATATAGGCCATTGACACTAATGATTTAGAATGAAAATGCTAAAGTTTTTGTATAGACGATGGCACTAACATCACCAGGATTTTATTCTGTGCTTTGACGTTAACAGTGAGCATAGAAGTCCGGCTAAGTGGAAGCCAAAATCCCACAGCTTCCTAGTCTGAGGCTGTGACTGTGCTCACAGTTGTAGGCACGGCACTTCAGTATAGTCAGGACTCGCAAGGAGCTGGCTATCTCCAAAGAATTCCCACCGCACTGATGCTGACACCCACGGGAAGAGAAGCCCAAGCCCAGGCCTGGGGTGGCACGAGCACAGCGCTCGCTCCCCTCAGGCTCTGGAGTGGGTCCCCGGGCACGCTGCCGTGGAGCACGGCTGCGGAGCACGCCGGGAGCAGCTCCCGGAAGCTCTGGAGCCCCTTGGCCGCCCGCCAGATTCCTGCGTTTCTTTCTTCTCCAAAGCAGGGAGGGAGGGAGGGACGTGGTGGCAAAGCGGGGCAGGCAGCAGGTCACCATCACAGCGATGCCTCTCGGGCACACACAACGTGTTCACTAGAGGCGGTGAGGCTGAGGGAGCTCTGGGGTCTCTCCTGCACTTGCTTTACTTCAGAGGTATTCTGCAAAACCAATGGAGTAGGAAAGCGATGGGCTCTGTTCAGCAAGGCTGGAGGTGAAGCCCCCAGCCTCCCCAGAAAAACTCCCCTCCTGGACATGAAATCATTCCAGGCCACTGAGTTATGAAATCACAGAAATTAGAGATGGAGGAGTCAGCTGAGCTAAAACTACAACTGTGATTTAATGTTAACATCCTTGCTAGTCCGACCGTGGGGAGCAGCCAGTGTTGAAGTTCCTCCTCTTTTCCCAGTTTCCTACCTGAATGGTACCTGGCGCTTCTTGATTTGCTGAAGACATTCTTCAGTTCCCAAACACTGTGTCACTTCTGTACCACAGCAGAAAACAGACAGTAAGTGGACAAACACAGAAGAGCTCCCATGAGTCTAGCCAACAACTATTTGTATTTCAGTGCAACTTATCTTCACTTCGGAATAGTATTAAAGTTTGAAAGTAGTACTGAGAATCCTCTCACTGTGCATCCAGCACTATACTTAACATATAAAATGCATTTCACCTACTATTGTAAACACCATGCAAGCTGAAGGCATAGCAGGGTGCGGTTAACAGCTAGAGACTTAATTTCAAATCTAGCTGGCAAGTTTAGGCTACACGATAAAACCCTGTAGACATTTTGTCTGATAACTGATGAACATCAGCACATTTTCAAACAAGTTGTTCCACTTTCCCAAATACCAGGAACAACTGAAAGCCAAGTCACATTTTGTTTTTAAAATACTGGGTCAAATAATATAAGCAATTCAAATGCATCAAATTACCAAAAGCATGTCTTGTTAATCATGCTGCATTAGGAAAATCTATTTACCGTAAATCCAAGTGAGAAAAATACACCTACAACTCGTACCACTGTGCCTTAAAAATTACACTTCTCCAAGTTAGCTCACACACACATGCACCATTCAGTACTGGACCAGCGCCTAATAACTACCTTGAAGCCAAGTCAGAAAAAAGATAGTTTTAAGACCTAATGTGTCAAAACACATCACAGCACGGAAGGATTCCCAGCTTCCAACAGTACAAAGCATTCCATTCTAGCCCAGGAGGTTGAAAATATAGCTGACCATAAATAGCACAGCATTCAGATCACCATGTTGGGTTTTTTTTCCTCCCATACTAGAATATTACCAGCATTCAAGTATCTGCTATCTCAAAAACTGATCAAAGACAAAAATATTTAGATTCAGACAAGGGCCCCAGCCTTGGAAATGTTTATTCATGTGCCTAACTTTAGTTCCATTTACTTCAGCAGGACCACTCACATGCCTGAAATTAAGCAGTGTGTATGTTTGCACGATGCAAGTATAAATTACTACAACTTGTGCAGAGATGAGTAAGAAATATTGTGAAACCCATACAAATGAGAACAGCCAAAAACTGCTTGCTTGACAGAACTAATCTTTAATTAGGAGATGAACAGTTGCAATAGAAGCTTCTTCATTGCTTTATTAGTTTCATTTAAATAAGACATCGCTTGTTACAGACAAACCCTCTTGCAGAATTCCAAGACTGAAAGAAAAGCAGCAAAAACATGTGACCATCCCAAACCCAGGAGCGATAAGAAATATTACAGGTTCACTCATTTGTCTTTTTAACACATTTAGAAAGAGAAGAGCAAAACCAAAGGTTAACTCAAAGTCCGATCTGCTCCCCGTTAAAAACCCCAAACTATGGCTATTTAAAATGACACCATTCTACTTCAGGGGCTTTTCACCAAGTAATTAGTCAATGAGAGGCCTTTTGCCAGCACCACCTCCATAGATATTGGTGACAAAACAAGTTGTGTAACTGGCAGCTACACTTCTGGAAGGCTGAGCTGGATCGTACCCTGCTCTTGCTCATACATACCCAAACAGATCCTGTAACTGGAATAACTGAGGTCTGTTCTTCAGTGACAGTTAAAAATCACTGAACAACTTAATGACTATTTCTAGTGCATCTAGTGAGTACAACTCCTTCTGTACCTATTAAGCTTCATTTTCAACACCCTGACTGGACGTGCACTGACAATAGTCAAAAAAGTTTTCTCACTAAATCTAGTAGGCTTAAGTGCCTTGACAGTACAGTAAGTATGGATGTTTTAAATGCCATTCTGCAGATAATTCCCGGAATTTCATCTTGAAAGAGATGGGAAGAAACAAAAAAAAAGGTGTTTGTCTTTCCAGTTTGCAGATGCACAAATTCACCAGAGCAGTTTTTCGCAGGGCTTAAAAGCCCTGAGAAAGGTATCATGGGAGAGTGCTGACATGACCTGAACAAAAGCAGTACCAATGTGACCTTAATATATAGCTAAAGGCAGTCTTCCGACACAACAAAAAGGGGTTCTGTACAGGACAGTGAGTGACTAAAAGGAACTGATGAGATAGCAAATGACAGGCGGATAGAGAGAAACACAGACTGAGCAAGTGGACAACTATTAGCAACCAAGAAAAAACGCAGACAGAAGTCTGCCACTTCACTGTAATGCCCACAAACTATAGCTGAAACCACACCAGCTATTCTGTGGGCAACACTGATTCAACACAACCACTCTATTTACCTTAGCATTAACACACTTCACGAGCAGTTTTATACAGTGTCATCTTTCCCCCATATCAAAGTACATAAGCTCAGGAAACCACACAGTTTTCTTCCTCAAGAAAACCCCACTTCATACTGATGACAACAGATTGTAACGCCAGGTGTAGAGAAACAGACAGGCTGAGGAAGGGACTCAGATTCCTGGGAGCTGTCAGAGCCTCCGGACAGATCTTATGAACTTGGAGCAAGTGCACAAGGAGGCAAAACCCAGCCATGCAATAAAAGTTTCCATGTTATTTTTGTAGGAGTCCAAGGCAGCAACCACAGCTGACGCAATGACTCATGGAGGAATCGTTCGTGGCATTATTAGCTCTAGATTACTGACGGCTTTGAGAACAGGCCTAGTCACTGCCTTCTGAGAAGCGACACAGAAGTTTAGTGAAGTGACTGGAGAGCTTATACAGCCAGTATTTTCTGTGCCAACTCCACACAATTCTCTACCTTCTAAACTTTCCCAGCAACTTCAGTGTTTGATTTGCCCTAATACAGCATCAGTGAATACTTCCAACTCAGTCAATGTTATATTGTTTTTCTGCCCCATCAATGTTTCCATCCATAACTAGAATATGCAGAGTAGCCAATACAGCTAATTAACATACTTCGTGATGGATCAGTATTAGGATAAATGCAAGGGACCAGCACTACGGCTACTGGCAGTGCTGAGTTAAGCCTTAACGCAAACTAGTTTAAAATCAACTTCACAAAAATCAATTTAAAAAAAAAAAAATTTATGCCTTTTCACAAGTCTCGAAAGCTAGCAGGTTTCTGATGGTCTTTGGGAAAAGAAGGTCAGGAGTCCAAGAGGAAGGTACTTCTACAGGGAAAGAGCATTCCACTGGTGCTAGTGAGTGTAACTTTCTATCACAGGGATGTTTCCTCTTTAAGCTTTAAAAAATATATATGTATACAAATATAGCTATATCTTTCAATCTTGCAGTCAACTGGAGATTTAGTCTGGGTGAGGGTTTTGTCAAGAGGGGTGAAGAAAAGACAGCAACATGAGACATGAGCAAGAAAAGACAAAAAAAATCTGTTTAAGACAATAAAAGAAAAACAGAACATAAAGATAAGTCTTCTTCACGAAACTTATTACAAGAACATGGAGATGTTGCCTCCATACAAGCAGGTACGTGGAATTTTGTAATGATACAGGTAGTGTGTCCATCCAAATGCACATTGCTATCTCTGAGAAATACTCCTTTGCAGACAGATGTGACCAGTTCTAAATGGAGCTTGCAAGAGTGTCTGTTAAACAGACAAAATTAAAATAAATTAAAAAGAAAAAAGACAAGCAGGGTACTTTGAATATACTATAGCCTGTGCAGTTCTTTCCTTAGCACCCTTTCACTATAAAGCTTTCAGATGGAAAGGGTTTATATTTCTCTATGAACAGTAATGTTTGGGAAGGGTAGAAGAAAAGCATCTCTGGAGAAGTTTCCTCCACAGTTCAGTCATTCAGTCCCAGCCCAAGCAAGTGCCTCAGCTATTTTCCATGACACAAGCACTTGGATTTTTCCAAGAGCTGATGTCAGGGCTTTTCATGGAGAAAGAACTGCATTTACAGGGCAGGCAAGGAAGGAGGGCTTCCCCAGCAGCTATTCTCAATGTGGCCTTTGTGCTGCTCTGCTGCTGAAGCCAGGACCCTGCAAGAACTTTTAGTCCCCGCAGAAACTCTACAAAGGGGAGGGGACAGACATTTTCAGCAGCCAGTACTGTTCTTCCACTCCTGACTGACTTCCAAGGCTCAAAAGCATCAGCCTTCCATCTACAGGACCTGAAGTTACAGCCTTTTAAGACAAGGATACCTATTGTTTAATAGCTCTACAATGGAGTAGAAGCAGATGAACTAAAACTGGGGACAGAGGCAGTGGAAGGGATCATCAATAAACCAAGTTGCTTATCTTTCCCTAACGCTGCTTTTAGATTCAGCCTAAGAGCAAGATGTGAGCAACAGGGATGCAGTTTGCCCACAGAATGTGGTCAGAGCAGAAATAAATTCTGTTCAGAAACTGATGAAGAAGTTGCCAAATCACAGGTGATTTTCTACTGGTTTCCCAATGAGACTGGTTACAAGTTACTAAATCTGTTGGTTTCCACCTCTGGGAAAGAAAAATTGACGTCTCCGCATTGGAAAAATTTAATTTCATTAAACACTGGAAATACTGAAAAAGGCCCAGTATTTTTCTAAAAATATCTTCAGAAAATGTTATCATAACAAAAATTTAAGCAAAACTCAAGTGCACTGCAGAGAACAAGTGTCCACAACTGGTTCATTTATTGCAAGCCAACAGAATTGACCCACTTAACAGAACTGACCAGGTACACAGGAAAGGTCAAGCTTTGTGATTGCAGAAGCTATGACTCCATTTTCTCACTTGTTTATTTTTAAGTAGGCTATAGACAAATATTCCCAGGCATAGAGAGCGCAAGCTTCCCTGATGCAAGTAAAAGCTGCTGAAATCTGCATGCTTTGGCCATACTAGAGGAGCTCCAAAACAGTCTTGTTCTCCACATTTTCATATCATCTTGGTAAACTGAGCTTCAGCTCTCTGGGTGGGGGGAGAAGTGCAGAACATGTGTTCCGATTCCCTTCTCCATTTCTCATTTCTGCAAATCATTTTAAACTGCCCACAGACTGCTCCTCCATGAAAGAATCAAATCAAGCAACAAGGTTTCTTGTGCAGACAGGGCGTGGCAGTCAAAATTAACCTGCCTCCCTAAACTGCAGCTAATTACGGGGAAATGAAATGTTTGCTTTGCTTGCCAATAATTGCAATACAGAACTGGCTCAATGCAAGCAGCCCTACTCCCCGCCTCCCCACCACCACTCCTCCTACACGGCGTCTGGAAAAGCTTTCTAGTTAGATGCACACAAAAATCAAAGCAAGAGACAAGAGCTCTGCGCCAGACAATTTTATTTTCCTAAACCAACCATAGAAACCTAAAGCCATCAACTGCCATGGGATTTGCTTTCACCCGATGCACGCATAAGAGCTTGGAGATCACTCGTGTTGCCCCAGCGTGTGAAGCAATTTTTGCATTTCATTAGGCACACAGCCTAGTTCCTTATTAATGCCATACGTAGCTTGTGGTTGTTATGAACCAGCAAAGAGACTAGTGGGGAAACAGTTCTCAAAAACAGCAAAAGACAGCGATTAAAAAGGGAGGAGAAAAAACACAGTGCACGTAATATAACTGGAAGTCTACCTTTCAAAATACTGTAACACTAACTCCAATTATTCAGCTTTAAGTTTTGCAAATATATGTACAAGGTTCAGAGCCACATTTGAGTGTTTGGCCCAGAGTTCACGTTCTGGTAAGTGAGTACAGTTGCCTGGCACAGGAACACCACACCTCTATAACATGTAACTAATAAATGTAGCTCAAGTGCTAGATAACAGTAAGAAAGTATCCACATTAAGACATATTTACTATTCCTCCAACATGTCTTTCAAAAGATCTTTTCAAGACCAACAAGACTAAGCTGCTGTTCTGCTCCTCAGCATTATGAACTCATGTCTGACTTAGCATCTCGCCATATATTTACCTTGATACAGACGTCACTGCAATTTGAAAACATTATCAGAAGTACATTGCTCAGCAACACCTTCACTGATGGATTTATATATTTAAAAGGTATTATCAGTTTGTCTGACCTACTGTACAACGCAAAATTTCATTTACTCTTATGATAAATAAGGTCAGCATGTCTAAAATACTGAGCTCCAAGAAAGGCACCCTGACTTCATTTAAATTCTCCTTCAATTCTCTTGTTAGCCTGTTTTAAAAGCTAATGTGTGTTTACTGGTCTAGAAATGTAATGCCAACACTTCAAACCCAAGACTTGCCTTCTCATCAGAACTAGCAATATATCAGTTCAAAGCTAAACAGACACTCAATCAAAAAGCATTTTCAGCCCTGCCTTTCCTTCTCCCACCCAGTCATGAACCTTTGGTCAAACTACACCCATTCCACATGGGATGTGCAGACAACATTCACCCTTATGACCTCTGCAAAGCTTCTAAATATTTGCCAGCTGCAATAAACTAATTTACAGCTAATATGTCTTAAACTACCTAAGGCAAAGAGCTCCCAGTGGCCTAATTTACACCAGGGAAAATCTGGATACACACACTATTCTACAAACAAAAGCTGTAGCACAGAGAGGACCAAGAAATCATTACACATTGTTGCTTAACCTGTATAGCAAATTATGATTAGCTCTTGGTCCTTCACAGTTCCAATGTAGCTAATTCTGCTAGTGAAGTTTTACTCATGCAGATGCAAACACCAAGAGCAACAGAAGTCTAAGCTATTTGAGACTAAATTAAAAATATGCAACTAATTGAACATTTCACCTTACTTGCTTCAACACCTCCCAAGAGGGTTTTCATACTAGCACTAACGCATATTTTAAAAGTATCCACAGAAAAATTCTCAACTGTACATCTCAGTTTGTCAGAACTTAAAAAAAAAGAAAATATGTGATAAAATCTGAACTATAAAGAGATTAGCAAAGTTAAAGCTATCTTAGTTATTTACATGGCCTAAGAAAAATAAAGAAACTTCTGCGAAATGTAAACCTATTACTTCTCCCCTGAAATGCAGGTCTCACATACAAAACACAAGACAAAAGACGCACATAGCATACACTGCATGAGAAGTGAAAAAAATTTACACAGGCATTCGTGCCATGCTTTGCTCCTTCGCATTTCATCTTCATTACAGGATAAATCCAGGAAGACCTACTGTAAAGGACTAGAGCAGAACACAGGATTAGGATTTCACAGCAACACCAAGCCCTGTTTCGTCCACTATAAAATGGAAGAGAAAAAAACCAGTAGTGAAGCCATGGTGCTTATAAAATGGCTCAAGATCCTGAGAACAGCATGTGAGTCAAACACATTGCTATTAATAGGCCTCCGAAGATGTTTATATTAGTTTTTTCCTCTTGGGTCTCTTAAAATAAATAAAAATATAAGAAAAAACACACGTTTACTCAGGAAACCTACCAGCTGCTAAGAGGTGATGGCAGCAAAATTCCTCAAGTCATGTGGCAGCAATATAGAGATAACCAAGCTATCAGAAATACCAATACCAGTTTTACATTGTCTCCCCACCTGCTTCACTTGCGCTAGTTCTTGGTACCTGCTCCTCATACAGGCACAACGCTGAGAACTGACAACTCTCACTGACTTTCAGGAAAGCAGAGCTTGAGCAACTTGCAGATTGTCACTCAGTATTTTAGAGCTACCTTTTCATGTCAGAGCCACCTACAGTGCTACCTTTCTGGAAAACGAGCATCTGTTCACAAAGGGAAGTAACCACTTTATAGCATATCCACTCAAAAAAAAGGCTTTTATATACATACTTTTTTTTATGTGTATGTATATACGTAAAAACCAAAGCCCCCCAGCAGTGATTAGCACCTCACAGTGCTTCTACATAAAATCCTTATACCCATACATCAACAGAAACTACTGCAAATAGAGAAGTCTCTCAGTGCTCTTGATGGCTGTCACTGTACTAGCGCTGTTTCAATTCTGCACTAACAGTACTGTCCACCTCATCATTGTGACTATCCTCTACTGATGCAATTTGCTTAATTTTTAGAACTCTTTACAATAAAATCCAAAAAAAGGAAAAGAACAGTGAAAACTATATTCAAAAAAAAAAAAACAAACCACACCCCAAACATTCAAAGATGGTTTCCTGAACACCAACAGCTAATTTAACTTCCACATGCATAAAATATCACCTTATCAAAAAAATCACATACACTTAGACTGCAAAAGCTGGTGAGAAGGTTCTTCTAACATGCTGGTATGTAACTCAGCACTGGGAAATGGAAAGAAGGTAGTGCGGCCAGCATCTGCATCTAAGGTATCTTTCCTAGCTGTCAAAACCTTTGTTCTTGAGCTGAGACATTGAGGCACAGATTTTCACACAAGCACATTTAACGCGGCATTTTCACAATGAAAATACAAATGAGTAACTAAGGTTCACACAGCAGATGGGGGGGGGGGGGGG